>FWPU01000097.1_pt1 | contig 263635 bp, 254 predicted proteins | sample 2228361 | NCBI WGS metagenome assembly FWPU01 (sample SAMEA103939777, study PRJEB20133) | metagenome
TTCCCTCTTTTCACCCTCACCCTGGCCCTCTCCCCTCAAGGGAGAGGGGAGAAAAAGGCACGCACAAAAACAAGTTTGACAAAACACTAGTGTATACCCAAGAGAGCAGTTTGGAATTGTCCACCCTGATAAGAGAGTAGGGAGATCCCGGGAGTGCAGGCCTCCGGCCTGTGGCGGGCGAGACACCCGCACTCCTAGGGCAAGTACTTTTCCAAAGAGATCTCCTGATAATCCATTAGGTTTGTTTCGCAAGGTCTGGATGTGGCGTGGGAATCCACCATTCCTCACCGCGAACCGTTTGCACGTACTCTGGCCAGCGCAGATCAATCGGTGGAATAAAATCCTTGGGCAAGAGAGGAGGAACCCATCTGGAGCCTCCCACACCTCCTCCTGTCCGTTCTCTAAATTCCTTTTGAGCCCGTTCTAACTCCGCTGGCTGGGTTAGAAGATCGACCAGCGTTGCTCCAATAGTCTTTCCAGCAGTAACAATCATCGGATCCATACACCTGCGCACCCCACCAATTGCATTATAGGTCCAGGCAGGATATTGATATCCAGGAGCAGGCGGTCTCAAGCAGGGCCGTCCAGTGAAGAGTCGAACGGTCGGCGCATGCCAGGTATAATCCACATAGTCATCTGAGGTAAAATTGAGCTGCCAGGAGGGGAGTCCCTTCCGCAGATTTGCCTCATAGTCCTGGGGTGAGATCAGTTGTTGAGAATCCTCTGTAAATGGGTCGTCCAGAGGAGTAAGACCGAGATTCTTTTGGATAGCTCGACCAAATTCCCGCGCTTCGTTATCAAGAGTCGTTGGTCCCACCAGGGCTAAATTCCGATAGGTGAGATCGGCCATAGCATGATTGGCAAGACCCACTCTGGTCTTGGTGACCCAGCGTATCGAGACACGACAATGAGTCATCTCGGCGACGCGTTTGGCATTGTTTTCAAGTACTCGATAGATCTGTTCCTGAATAGACAGGGTTGGAGAACGCCACGCATACTGGATCTGACTGAAGCGTGGAGGCAAGTTATCCGAGGTGCACTGACCGGCAGCCATAATAAACTCATTCAAGGTCCAGGTCCCGGTATGGGGGTACATTGCCTCTTTCGTATACTTTGTCGTTGTATACATCAGACAGACCGCATCAAGCGCGGCTGGACACCGAGCTGCTGCGTGGGCATGACCAGGGAAAGCTAACAGACTCTGATCGATCCAGGTTTCTGGTTCCAGACATTCAAAGGTAAAGACCGCACTCCAGTATGAGCCACAGTGCGTCTCCCATATCGTGGTATTCGTATCATAGGGATGATAAGAAATAAAGGCATCATGCCCATCATAATACCCTTTGGCTGCATGGACCGGTTTAGAGCCGCAGACCTTCTCTGCAGGTTCCCCAAATATCCGGAGCGTGCCGGGTAACCGGTGTTTGGTCATCGCCTCCTTCGCGGCTAAAATGCCGGCCAATGCTCCTGCCCCAAGTGCTGAGTGCGGGTCGGTATGACCAGCAGCCCATGGGTGCAACCCCTCCCGGGGAGCGCGGTAAGGAACTGGTTGCTGAGAATTGCCGGGAACCGCATCGTATTCTGCATAGGTACCCAGCACCGGTTTGCCCTCCCCAAAGGTAGCCACAAATGCGGTAGGCATTCCTCCTGAACCCTCTTCCACATGGAATCCCTCGGCACGGAGAAGCTCACAGTAGGCCCTGGCAGATTTGTACTCCCGAAAGGCTGGTTCGGCATAGTGCCAGATTTCTTGATGGAAGTCGGACAGCCGTTGTCGATTGGCATCTACCCACTCGAAAGCTGTCCGTTTTTCTTGAGATACACTCATACAAAGCGTCCCCTCTGGATAAAGATGATAAAAGCCATCTACATAAACGAGATAAGATTGCGCCACGGAACACAGAAATAACGTCTCCCTTTGCTAAAAGAGCTGTGGTCGATGAGATACGTCATTCCTTGTGGCACTGGTACACAACGGCGAAAGTTCCTGTGCAGGTTGTTGTTCTGATACATCTACCACGGATGACAGTTGGACTTCCCTACGCTCTGCTCCGGGAGGCACAAAGGAGATGGCGAATGTAGCCCAAAATTCCCCTCCGTGCCCTCTGTGTCTCCGTGGTGAAAAACCCGACGTGCATGTCTGCCGAGCTGGACTAGGAGATACGCCATTTGGTGAACCGCTCCTGCATGGCAGCCTGGTGTTCTCCCCACCATTCATCATTGTAAAAGACCATCTGTTTTACATAGTCTGGATTACTCGGTAAATCCTTAGCCCGTTCTGGAACGATGTGTTTGAAAGCTGCTGAATTCGTCGGACCGTAGGCAATAACATTGGCTAAGTCTGCTTGCGGCTTGGCCTGGGTCACGTACTGAATAAACTTCTGAGCATTCTCCTTGTTGCGTGCGTTTTTGATGATGAACCACCGATCCTGATAGAGGACCCCTTGATTCCATTCAATCGCTACCGGAACTCCTTCCTCAGCAAGTTTGGTCATTCGTCCATTATAGGCTTGCGCTAACACCACCTCTTTATCGGTGAGGAGTTGACCGGGTACGGCACCGGTTTCCCACCATTTGACCACATGAGGTTTGATCTCATCCAGTTTCTTAAAAGCCAGATCGACATCGATGGGATAGACCTTATCAACCGGAACCTCTGCCGCCATCACTGCGGCTTCCAAAGTGGCGCTAGGAATGTTGTTCGTCGCATGCATGGTTCGTGGACCAGGAAAGCGCTTGGTATCCCAGAACTCTGTCCAGTTTTTGGGATGCTTGCCAGTAGGAAAAACATCGGTACGATAGGTATTGACCACGGCAAAGAAGATGGTGCCCACCGCATACTGATGCCGAGCCTCCGGTAAAATGCTTTCCAACTGGTCCTTGGGGTAAATGCTATAATCGATCGGTTCAAAATAGTCTGGCCCTAATCGAATAAAGGAACTGAGACCAGTTGTTACCACATCCCATTCCACATTTCCCGAATCGACCATCGCTTTAATTTTGGCTGCATCTGGTTGTGAGGTATCAATCACCTTGATCCCAGTCGCTTCTTCAAAAGGTTGAAAGAGAGCTTGACGCTGCGCATCCTGGTAGGATCCTCCCCACGAAACCACGACCACTTCGCCTTTAGCTGCAGCGGAGGCTGTAGAACGGTTACGAAGCAGAGTGGGAGAAAGGGACTCCAGGCCAGCCATTCCCAAACCTAAAGCCGTTGCTTTCAGAAATTGACGGCGGGCTATAGCGTGTTGATCCGGACTCAGCACTGTTTCCAGCCTTTTCCTTCTTGTAGTTGACTTTCCCATGGCATTTCCTCCTCTCTAAAACCTGATGGATTGTCTTCGGCTGAGCATGACCTCCGTGGTCATGGCTTCCCGGACAATCTATTCGTTGCGGGCATTCGGACGCAAGAGAATCCCATCTTCTTTTGTCCACCCGATGATGACCTGATCTCCCCGGTGATAACGCCTTCCTCCGACACTGTTGGGTCGTTTGATCACAAAAAGAGATTGGTGGCCAGGGATACGGACTTCATACTTTGTAGAATCTCCAACATAAATGGCTGCTTCTACAGTTCCCTTGACGATATTGGGGAAAAGAGAGGTGTCTTCGGTAAAAACCGGCCGTTCGGGACGAAGAGCCAGATACACCTCCTCACCAGCCTGCAGGTCTGTTAAGGAGGGGGCATGCAGACGGAGATGGTCAGCCACTTGCAGGATACACACCCCATCGACTACCTGTATTATCCGACCTTTCAGGAAATTCGACTCGCCGATAAAATCGGCCACAAACAGGTTTACCGGATGCTCGTACAATTCAGTAGGCTCACCGAGCTGTTCGATCCGACCCTGATTCATCACGGCGATCCGATCGGACATGGTGAGCGCTTCTTCTTGATCGTGCGTAACATATACGACGGTAATCCCTAATTCCTCCTGGATCCGCTTGATTTCCAGTTGCATCTCCTCCCGGAGCTTCTTATCGAGTGCACCGAGAGGTTCATCCATGAGCAACACACGTGGATTAAAGACGATACAACGGGCCAGGGCAATACGTTGTTGTTGACCCCCGCTTAATTGACGAGGATAGCGATGCTCAAAACCTGGTAAACGGACAATCTCCAAAACATTGTTCACCCGGCTCCGGATTTCCGCTTTATTCAGCTTGCGCATCTTGAGAGGGAAGGCGATGTTGTCATAGACGGTCATATGAGGAAAGAGGGCATAGTGTTGAAACACCATCCCCAGATTACGTTTATTGGGAGGGGTATAGACGATAGGCTGATTATCGATATAAATTTCCCCATATGTAGGAAGCTGAAAACCGGCGATCATCAGTAAAGTGGTGGTCTTTCCAGACCCACTGGGTCCCAATAAGGTAAGAAATTCTCCTGCACGGATTTCCAGATTAATCGCATCTACTGCTACCACATCACCAAAAAGTTTGGTGAGATTTTCCAGCCGTACCGTCGCTCCAGTGATCTGGCGAGTCAAGGGGTCATTCATGACCATATTCCTCTTTGTCGCTAGCGCCGTACCCCATGCACAGGACACTTCTATGGATGATAAAGCCTTTTTTTACCCCATTATTTTTTCAAGAGATGGTAAAGCTATCATACATAATACACCAGGTGTGTCAACCGGAAATGAGTAACATATTCTTTGAGTGACCGGAACAGAATGTATAAACGAATGAGGGATTTCCCCTTGACAATCTGGCATTGATAAGAGACTATAAACAGAGGAGTATTTACACAAGCCCAAGAGCAGGCTGGTGTGAGACCTGAGAGGGGCAGGTTTCCAAAGGTGTTTACCTGATCCCAATACTTGCTCTTGTCCGAAGAATATTTGACGGATAAAGGAGAGATGGTTATGGGAAATTTAGACCCAAAGATTCTGGAGCATTTTGAAACGCAAGGATTTGTGGTGGTGGAGAATGTGCTTGATCCGGAAAAGGATCTGTACCCGGTTATCGAAGAGTATACCAGCCTCGTTGATGAATTGGCCAAACAATTGTACCTTGAGGGAAAGCTTTCCTCCACTTACTCCAACCTCTCTTTGGGACAACGGTTAATTCAGATTACGGCGGAAACCGGTCGAGTGTATTCAGCCTATTTTGATATTTCCCTGCCACAGTCGAATGTGACGGAAGAGACCCCGATTCACCTGGGGCCGGCGGTTTTTCATCTTTTACGTCATCCCAAACTACTGGATGTGGTAGAGTCTTTCATTGGACCGGAGATCTACTGTAACCCGGTTCAGCATGTCCGCATCAAACTCCCTTACCATCTCGTTCCAGAAGGACAACGGAATGGCCTCTCTACGGCCGTGGCATGGCATCAAGATAATGGAGTGATTCTGCCAGAAGCAGACGAGTCAAATATTTTAACCGTTTGGTTACCCCTCACCGAAGTCACCGAAGACAATGGGTGTCTGGAAGTAATACCGGGGAGCCACAAAACTGGTTTTCAACCGCATTGTCCCAGCCCAATCCTGGGAGTGCATATCCCTGACCACTATTTACCGGCAGAAGCTATTCCTGTCCCTATGAAGCAGGGGAGTATTTTATTGATGTCGCAGAGGACGATTCATCGATCGCGTGAGAATATCACGCAAGACGAGATCCGCTGGAGTTTTGATCTACGCTATAACCCGATTGGACAACCCACAGGGCGACCATCTTTTCCTGGTTTTGTTGCACGGAGCCATGCCCATCCAGAGCAAGTCCTGACTGATCCAGAAGTCTGGGCTCAGCTTTGGCGGGATGCTCGTACGCGACTCGCCCGGAGTGAGAATCCAGTCTATAACCGCTGGAAGGCGGATGCTCCATGGTGCGCTTGAAAAAGGGAAGGATGGTGTTGCCGAAAAGGCTATGTGCAAGAATCTTGTGTATTAGGAATTGCCCAGGATGGAGAAAGGAACTGATATGCTGATTAGTAAAGAACTAGAACAAGCCATCAATGAACAGATTGGACGAGAATTTGGTGCTGCGCTGCAGTATGTCAATATCGCTACCTATTTTGATGCGGAAACCCTGCCCCAACTTGCGGCATTTTTCTATCGGCAGGCTGAAGAAGAAAAAGAGCATGCTATGAAGTTTGTGCATTACCTCGTAGAGACCGGTGGTACAGTTCAGATTCCGGCGATTCCACAACCCAAACATCATTTTGCCTCCGCTGAAGAAGCAGTACAATTAGCCCGTGATTGGGAAATGGAGGTGACCCAACAGATCAATCGCCTGATGGATCTGGCCATCAAGCAAAATGACCACATTGCCCAGGACTTCTTGCGCTGGTTTGTGAGTGAGCAACTCGAAGAGGTCTCTTCGATGGAAAGTCTCTTGAGTATTGTGCGCCGTGCTGGCGCAGGTGGGTTACTCCTGGTGGAAGACTATTTAGCCCGGAAACCGCAAGTACAATAAGGAAGGACCTCCGTGCGCACAGGAAAAACTATTCTCTATAGTCTTGCTTTCACCCTTATCTTACTCTCCCAGCATTCCTTTCTGGCGAGAGTCGAGGCTGCAGGAGAAGAGAGAGTGCAAGAGGGATTCAGTATTTGTCTGACTACAAACAAAGCGGTCTATGCCCCGGGTGAGGTGGTGGAGATGACGCTGGAGATTGTCAATCGCTCATCGGAAGAGATCACTCTGCAGTTCAAAGATAGTCAGCGTTATGATTTTGTGCTGGAAGGACCGACCAGTAAACGCTGGCAATGGTCTGCAGAGCGGATGTTTGCTCAGATGCTTGGAGAGGAGCATATCGAACCTGGAGAGACTCGGACGTATACAACCCAATATAGCGAGAGACTGAGTCCAGGAATTTACCGGATCACTGGCACTATCGTAGCTACCGGTATGCCATTGATGGCCAGTACCGTAATTTGGGTCCGGTAAAGGTTATACTTATTTGCTATCGAAGATAGCAAATAATAGATTATTAAGTAACTATGACTAGGAATTTGTAGTATTATCTCTCTTCCCAGGCGATCACCCGAGCGGGTGCACCATCAGCTCCCCTGATCTTGATGGGAAGCGCAAAGAGAAAAGTACGGGGCTGAGTCAAGGCCGTCAAATTACAGAGATATTCGATCTGAAGAATCCCTCGTCGTAAGAGCACATCATGGGTGACAAATTCGGTGAGGGGAGCTTTCTCTCCATGCAAAAGGTTCCGGATTGGATAGTCCTGAGGGAAATCGTACCCTACAGCTTTGATTTGCTGGGTCAACAACCATTCAGCGGCTGAACGGGTCACATAGGGAGCCTGGGTCCAAAATTCCGGCGTATGGGGAGAGACTCGCTGATCCCATCCGGTCTTCAACAAGACAATATCACCGGGACGAATATGGGGACCAGCTTGCTTGAGGAGAGTAGCCTCAACAGGGCTTTGCGGCGGAATGATGGTGAGGTCGAGTACCGCTACTTCTCCAGATACCCTCTCCAGCGCAACCTGGTCAATCGATGGGTCACCTGGCACCAGGTGGAGTGAGGCATCGACATGGGTAAAGGCATGGACACTCAAGCCGATCCATGTTGCTTGAAACGAGTCCCCCTTTTCAAAATTTTGCGGTAATTTCCTTTCTACCGGCCAACGGAAATGATGGTCTATAGCCATCGTCAGATCGATAATACGGGGCATTTTTTCTCCTCTCTTCAGATCTGTTTTCAAGTATATTAGATACCCGCTGAGTCCTTCGCGAAGTTGTTCTGGAGCAGAGAGGAGGACTCAGGGGATAGAGCTCCAATGAATACGGTAGAGCGTAAATGCTCCGGCGATCCCTTTGAGTGTAGCTGGAAATGAGGTCGGTTTCGGTGCCTTTTGGACTACTTCCTGGACACCAGGATACTGGAGCAATTCCTCAGGAAATACGATATCTCCACCTCTACTTTCTCCTTGAATACGGGCGGCAATGTTCACAGTCCGACCAAAGTAGTCAAGCCGATTGTTGGCATTAATAGCAATTGCCGGGCCATGGTGAATACCAATTTTGATAATCAGTGGTGGATCAATATGGTAAGTGCGATTGAGTCGATCTATCTCTGCATGGATATCTAAGGCCGCTTGTAGTGCCGCCTCTGGACGAGTAAAAACTGCCATAACTGCATCACCAATCGTCTTAACCAGGGCACCCTGATTTTTCTTGATACAATTCATCAAGAGGCTAAAATGCCGGTGTACCCGTCCATACGCGGGAGCATCACCGATTATTTCGTAGAGGCTCGTTGATCCCTTCAGATCGGTAAAGAGCACGGAAAGGTTTTGGATACCGATTTCCTGACCAGGAGCGAGTATCTCCGAGGCAAAGAGTTCCCGAAATTCTTGTCTGGTGGTCACCTGCGCTGCGGTTACCGCCTCTTTATCCCACTCCAGACGCTCGAGCACCGCAATCAAGATCTGCGATGCGCTATTTCGCAAACGGAGTCGTATAGTTCCCGGCTGATAGAAAAGGTTTTTGGCTTTCCAGCCATCCTGGGTATACTCTATTTCAAGAGCATCAGTCTGCTGGTCTGTGCAGGTGAGCGGGGCTGTGTGATTATAGCGGAGTGCTCGGAACCGTAAGGGTTCCTGAGACAGGGGTAAGGAGACCTCCCGCTCTCCACCCGGTTCCAGATATTGCTGAAGGAGAATGTGCGGAGTATTCATCGGTCCTCCAATACAATAAACTGCATCCTGAGCCTGACGCACAGCAGGATGAACAGAAAATCGGAGTTCTACATAGCGATCGAGATCTGCTTCCAGGTCTACTCCACAGAGATCACAGTGGAATTGTTTTGATACCGCAAATAAAGTCTCGTATTCTGCTTTTGGGACTCGACAGTTAGGACACATCATCTCCCATTTTAGATTCAGGAGACCTGCTTTCGTTGCGTAGAAAAACAGCCGGAGCACTTCTTGGGGATCAGTTTGCCACTGTCTCGCCAATGCATAGGGTTTCATACGCAAGACTTCCTCATCGGTCCCTTCTACCAGGTGCTGGGTAAGCAGAGGTACCAGATCCTGCTGAATGGGCATCTCTAGAAGCCGAGGAAGAAGAAAGTGCAACTGCCTTTTGGATACAGGTGTACGAGTCCGAGAGCGTGGATAGGGAGGCCGGCTCCCGGAGCGTATCAAGCCTAGAGAATTTTCACAGTAGCGAAGCGTGTCACGGATACCTTTGTGCCCAACCAGGGGAGCGAGGAGCATACCGAGGAGAGTGCGCGGGGTCAGCTCGGCAAATACTCGGAGAATCGTTCCGGCAGAAGTCTCTTCTAGCTCAATCCCGCCAACAAATTGGCGAAAAATACCCCCTTCAAATCGACGCAGAATGCTATACCGTTCACCGCTGATCCACTGAAAAGGATCCTCTCTCCAGCGGATGGGAAAAAGCCCGAATATTCTGGCGGATGCTTCTCGATAGAAGTCACTCACGGTAATGACTAGCCCTCCATAGGTGATCTGGGGGAGGCCTATGGTCCGATTCAAATGTTCTGTATTACTCAACAATTCCCAGATCTGCCCAGGAGACAGGGGGAATTTTTTTCAGCGACGAACCGCTGTGGTACAAACCCCATAACCAACTGCTCCTTGACTTTAAACCGATTCGAGAGAGGAATACGCTATGTATCGTTGTTATTACTCTAGAGCCTGTTATGAACTTTTGTAGAAATCCCAACTGTATAGACCAGATTGACATTGGCAATGATCTTCTAAAATCGGCTCTGAAAGCAGATTTGCGTCAAAGTGCGTAACCTGCTCTAGCTGAGAAAAAGAGAGGCTTCGCTTTGCTCAGCATGACCAGATTTCAAATCTTCGCTTACATTACCCTCAGAGATTACCACCGAACAAAGTGTGTCGCATTGCCAATCAGATGTCAACCAGGAAATAGGGTCTGCAGCAGCTTTCTTTGCCCCAAAACAAACAGGTCCCCTCGTTCTTCCCCGGTTTCCCTGCTCTCCGCTTTTTCTATTTGACAAGGAAACAAATTTTGTCTAGCATGATTGCTTTAGAGTAGATGAGGTCCGATTGCAGGGATAGTACCAAAAGGTTGTTTATTATATCACCCTATATGGCATATCTCCGCCTATGAGTCACAATATCTTTTGGAGTAATATCTTTAAAAAGACCGAAGACAATAGCCTGCGCTTTATTCTGGAACACTCTCTCTTGTTTCGTGATCTGAAGCCTCGTGAATTAGCCCTTATAGAAAAACTGGTCTATCCGCGCTACTATCGCGCCGGGGAAGTCATTTTTGAGCGCGGAGATCGTGGAGCAGGGATGTATATCATCGGATACGGGAGTGTGAAAATTTATCTTGAGACCGAAGGCCAGGAGATAGAGCTGGCCGTTTTAGAAAAACATGACTTCTTCGGAGAGGTAGCCCTGGTCGGAGAATTACCCAGAACCGCGTCGGCAAGGGCCCTGGAAAACACCGAAGTGATTGGCTTCTTCCGTCCAGAATTGCTGGAGTTGATTAGCCGGGCTCCAACTATTGGCGCTAAAATTCTTTTTCGTTTGGCCGAAGTAATTGGTACCAGATTAAACCGTGCAAATGAGGAGATCACGACTCTCAAGTTCCCCTTGAAAACAGAGGTTAATTCCTGATGTTCAAGACAGATGGCCTTATTACCCGTGGTTCCCCTCTCCGCTTCCGTCTGCTGGTTACCGGTTTTATGGGGACGGCGTTACTGCTGCTCCTCTTTACCCTGTTGAAACTGAATCTCTTTCTTCCTCTCCTGCTGGCTATTGTGCTTATGTATCTGCTGGAGCCAGCAGTGACTTTTTTAGAATGGAAAGGAGTTTCTCGAATACGGAGCGTTGTTCTCATTTATCTGCTCATTATGGTGGCGATTATCTTTAGCCTGCGCTATCTGTTACCACCTCTTATTTCGGAATTTTTTACTTTTCAGCGGAATTTTCCTGCCTATTCAAAAGTCGCTGCGGAAGCATTCTACAAATATTCGGAAACGGCGGTAGAACGGATTCCAGTGCTGGGTTATATTGATTTTTCCAATACGCAGGTCAAAATCAATGCGAAATTACAGGACTTCCTCATTGCCCTTCCTTCAGCCATGCGCAGTTTTTTTTCTCTGCTCCTTCTGGTCCCTCTGATCAATTTTTTTCTGCTCAAAGATGGCCGGTTGATTAAACGGGCGTTATTAAACCTCGTACCCAATAGATATTTTGAGCTCATACATTCCATCATGTTTAAGGTGCATATTCAGCTTGCTACCTTTATTCGGGGACGCTTAGTGGAATCGATTATTATAGGGGTTATTGTCAGTATCGGGTTACTGATAGTAAGTCCCCGGTATGCGATTCTGTTTGGGATCCTGGCCGGAATTCTCAATCTGATCCCCTTTTTAGGTCCCCTTCTGGGGGCGATCCCTCCTCTTCTGGTAGCCGGCATTGAGTATCAATCGGTGTTTCATATTGTAATGGTTCTGCTGGTCATGATAACTGCGCAAATTGTGGATAATGTGTTTGTTATTCCTATCTTGATTGCCAAAGCGGCAGATTTACACCCTTTGCTGGTCCTCTTTGCGGTGCTGATTGGTTATCAACTTCTGGACATACCAGGCATGATCATTGGGGTTCCTGTGGTCAGCGTTTTAAAACTCACTGTGCAGGAAACCTATCAGGAACTCCTGCGTCGGAGACCAATATACCTACAAGTGAAGAGACAGAGAGGAAGGAATGTGCGAGGGGGACTGGCCGCCGATAGACGTTGGGCATAATTTCAGAATGGAATAGTAGCGAGAGTATAAGGAGTGATTGATGCAGGGCTTCTGGTGCAGATGGGGGTGGTTGTATGGGTTGGTACTTCTAATGGGAATGGCGGGGATAGGAGGATGTGCTCTCGGTCGGGCCAATATTGGACAATCTATCTCCGATGACCGATTACAGAGTATACAAAAGGGGGTTACGCATAAAACCGAAGTGATTAATCTTTTGGGCCCTCCCGACGAAATAAGTCATACCCTTACCCAGGTAGTATTTCACTATAAATATATCGATGCCAAATTTGGCCTCTTTCTGATTTTTTCCCGTGCAAACATCAAATCGGATGATCTGTTTATCCTCTTCAACCAGGAGGATATAGTGGAAGAAGTGATTTTTGGTCGCCGCACAGACCAGTTACCTTTTCAGTTCTGGCCTTTTGGGGATTAAGAAGGAACGAGCAGGTCTATGAGAAAATACTTTGTACCGACTCAAGAAAGCATATGGTGCTACCAAACCTTGTCTGTCCCCCTGTCCTTTGTCCATTTTGCCTTATGCCTTTTCGTATTCTCCTCATGCTCCTTTCAACGTACAGTCATTAATGATCCCATCACTCCTGAAAAGATTCAATTCATGAGACGCGGAGAAACGACGATGGCTATGGTGCTCACCGAATTGGGAGCACCACAGGAGATTACGAGTGATGGACAGTACAATATTTTCCGCTATAGTTATCAAATCAGTAAGTCGTTTCGGTTCAACCCTGGCCTCTTGCTTCGTCTCTTTTCACCGGTATCTGTCCCCATAAGTACAACGGCAGGTAATGCCGGAAGAGATATCTTTGAAGTGACTTTTGACCGCGAAGGTACCGTACAAGACTTTACCTTCTGGTTACGATCACCAGAGGTCGCTTTCAATCCGTGGCCCTTTTAATTCTGGCATAACATTTATTCTCTCTCCGGAACGGTCTCAATCAGCTCTCGTTCCTGTAAAAGCTTCTCCAAATCAGTTATAGCCTGCTTCAGTTCGGGAAAGAGTTCAACCGATAGGGATATCCCCTTTTTGGTTGGACGCCACTCGCCATCCTCAGCCTGGTAATAGACCCGAAGATCGATCAATTGATGTCCACGGTATTCCCGCAAGGAAACATGAACTTGCTCTGTCGCATTCTTCTCAAATTTTGCCACAACTTCATCCATCAATCCTTTCCTCCTTTCCACCATTGTCCTGAATACTCTGTTCAACACTCCCCTTCTCGAGCGAAAACTTGCCTATTACTTCTTTAGTCATACTGAACGAGGTGTAGCATCTCTTGAGCAATACTACAGAACAACGAGATGCTCCGCTTCACTCAGCAGGACCTTTTGGAGCTTACTGAGGATACGCTCTATGATAGTTTTATTATAACCGATGAACGTTATCGATCAACTACGCGGGCCAGAGTATAGACAGCTACTTGAGAGGCTCCTCCGTCTTTTAGCACTTTTGCTGCTTCCATGACTGTAGCCCCAGTGGTATACACATCATCAATCAGTAATATACGTTTCTCTTGGATACGCTGTGCAGTACGAAGACGAAAAGTCCCTTCTACATTCTTCCGTCGTTCGTGTCCACTCAATTCTACTTGCGAACGGGTCCATCGATATTTCTCTAAGACAAAGGAGAGTACAGGGATGTTCCGTAAACGACCAAGCCCTTCTGCCAGCACTTGTGCCTGATTAAACTCCCGCTCACGCAGTCGCCTTGGATGCAGTGGAATAGGGATCAGATAATCAAACCCATTCTCGGTAAACCCTTCCGGCCAGTGTTGATGCATTAAGGTCGCCAGTAATGAGCCCAATCGCAAGCGTTTTTGATATTTAAAAGCGTGAATAATCTCTCGCAATACCCCTTCATACCTGCCTACTGCACGAGCGGTCAGGAACAGAGGGGGCTGTTTCCGACAGACTGTACAGCGATGCTCTGGGCTGTAGAGTGTGGCGATCGGTGACGGAAAAGGAAGACCACAACAGACACAGTAGGGTGGACGGATAAGAGTGATCTGGGCCCAGCATTGGCTGCATACCCATGTCGATCCCCTCTCCGTAGTGCGTTCCTTACACGACAGGCAATACCGGGGAAAAATCGTATCGAGTAGTTGTTCCCATACCCTCATCCGTGGTACCGTCTCTTTCTTTGCCAGAACATGTATGCTCAATAATTGTGTAGATCTCCAAAGAGAGCTGCCCATTTACTGAACCGGCTGAGGGGATTGCCCAGGCATAAAGCCAAGCTTTTCTGGAGGAAAAGGCTGATGCGATTTTGCTCCAGCGACAAATCCACACGACACGATTAGCTTAATTCCTTCCTCTACAGTTAAATAGGGTACAGAAATGATGGCTTTATCTGGTACTAACATCAGTATCCCGGTCATGGGAGTCGGAGAATGGGGGACAAACACATAACTCATTGGTTCCGGGAGTAGTTCCTGTACCTGCTGAATTGGTCTTCCAGTCACAAATCCAACGGCGAGCGCCTCCGGATGTGGATAGGGGACAAAAACCACTTTATGCAGAGCCCGTTGCTCGTATGGACTAGAAACATAAGTGCTAGAGATGGTTTGGATCACTTCCTTGGAACTGGAAAAAATCTGTTTGGCCATAGGGAGTCGGGTCAAAATATTCTCCCCTAAGGAGACAATCTTACGTCCAACAATATTCGAAGTAAAGACCCCAACACCATAAATTAAGAGAATAATGACGAGAATACCGAGACCAGGAATATACTGACGTCCCACCAGGTCTCTGAGATAAGGAGCCAGGAGAGCTTCGGTAAATCGGAAAGCATGATATAAAATCCAGAAAGTCACAATCACCGGTAAGATGGTAAAAAGTCCTGTCAAAAGCTTCGCCTTTAGATGGGTCTTGATTTTTAAAAACATAGAAATGTATTCCTCAGATACACCGACGATAAGCTATGATCTTTTTAGGACATCTCAGCTAACGTTTGTTCTATTTCCATACGAACTGCCGGCTCAGTTTCCCTCCCCCGATTCTGCTCTAGAAGTCTTTTCGCCTCTATTCCACCGATCTGACCCAACGCCCACGCCGCATGTTCTCTGATCAGGGGTTCTGGATCATGGAGAGCATTGGCCAAAGCCGGAATAGCCCGGGGATTTTTGCTATTCCCCAGCGCCACGGCGACATTCCGCAATAATCCCCGTCGTTTGGCTCGCTTAATAGGACTCCGTCGAAAGCGCTCCCGAAATTCCTCTTCACTCAAATTCATCAAAGGGAGAAGAGGAGGAGCAACCAGATCGGGACGCGGAGAAAAGGCTTTTTCAGTTGTTGGTTTTACCTTCCTATTCCAGGGACACACCTCTTGACAGATATCGCAACCAAAAATATGATTGCCCATCAGGGGACGCAACTCGCGCGGAATACTCCCCTTTAATTCAATAGTGAGGTAGGAAATACATCGACGCGCATCCAAAACATATGGTCCGACAAAAGCCCTGGTGGGGCAGGCTACCAGACATTTAGTACAACTGCCACAGTGGGCAGTCGTGGGTCCTGTATACTCGAACTCCGTTTTTGTAAAAACTTCCCCTAAAAAAAACCACGAACCTATACTCCGCGAAAGGAGATTCGTATTTTTCCCCTGCCAGCCTATTCCACCTCGGGCGGCGATTTCTCGTTCCAGTACTGGTCCCGTGTCTACATAGACTCTCTCCCCGTTCCTCTGCTCAGTCGAGTCTTCTGCACGGAGAAAAGAGCGAAGCTGGAACAACCGTGCTTCTAAAATGTGATGATAATCATCTCCCCAGGCGTAACGAGAAACCCAGCCCCGAATTTCTCCATCCTCTGGGATCTCTGGTGCCGTGTAGTAATTCATGGCTACCGAAATCACCGAGCGAGCTCCAGGAGCAGTAAGTGAGGGATTGATACGTTTTGCTATATTTCGCTGGAGATATCCCATCTCTCCAGCATAACCTTTCTGCACCCAGTCTCGATAAAGCGACTGTTGGGCAGAAGGAGTCACTGGTGTTATACCGATGAGATCAAAACCAATATCCTGGCTAAACTGGACGAGGCGTTTGGTCAAAGACATTTCTAAGCTCCCTTTCCATCCAGACCGAGCTCTTTAGCGATCCCTTTCATGGCCTCGATAACAAAAGCAATATGCTCATCCAGATCGACTCCAAGTTCCGCGGCCCCCTGGATGATATCCTCTCGATTCACTCCACGGGCAAAGGCTTTATCTTTCATCCGTTTTCGGACAGATTTTACCTCTACTTCTTCCAGACTCTTGGAAGGCCTTACGAGGGTCACAGCGGTAATAAAACCGGTCAATTCGTCCACGGCAAAAAGTGTTTTATCCATCAAACTTTTGCGGGGAAGTCCCAGTAAGGTATTATGCGCTTTGATCGCATAAATGACCTCCTCGGGATATCCTTTCTCTTGGAGAATCTCCGCTCCTTTTAAAGGGTGATCTTCTAAAGACGGCCACCGTTCGTAGTCAAAATCGTGGAGGAGACCGGTGATCCCCCACATCTCTTCGTCTTCTCCATACTTCCGTGCATAGGCTCGCATGGCCGCTTCAACCGCCAGCATATGTTTGATCAGATTCTCATTTTTGGTATATTCTCTCAACAAGGCCATCGCATCGTCTCTATTCACGTTTCCTCCTCCATGATGAAACCCTTTTCTCTCCCTCTAAGAGCCATTCAGGACATATGACTTCGACATCTTAAGATATCATTACACTCATGGCGAGTAAATCCCAAAATGTCATGCTGAGCAGAGCGAAGAATCTCATAGTTCTACAGCCACTCATGAGAGATCCTTCACTGCGTTCAGGGTGACGATTGGACTTCCCTGCGCTGTGCTACGGGATGAAAAGAGCACAATACTCACTATGACTTCATTAGAAAGCCATGCTGCTCTGAGGGTAAACCATCTCCTTGGTAAACTGATTCTCTTAGTGTATCGCTTTGCTACGTTTAAGACAAGTTCTAAGCCGAGACAAGGATCCTGGAGAACGCTTCAGACTCCCTTGGATACGATCCCTTTTCCCCTCTTTGCTTCTTTACCCTGTTTGCCATGCCCTTCTTCACCGTACTTTAGTATACCATTCTTCCGTGTTGCAGGTAATACTATCCCAGGGATGAGCAAGGAGCCCTCTTACCCGTTGGGACACTGCCGTAACAGAGAGGGGGTTATACAGCAAGATATGAGGAAGGAGATCATTGATACGTTGCTGAATAATCCAGTACGCCTCTTTTCGTTTCTTGAGATCTACGGTCCCTGCGGCCTGCTCTAAGGCTGCGTCCAGCTCAGGGTCCTGGAAGCGGCTATAATTCGCCCCCTGCCCATGATTTGCCTCATTAGGGATTCTTGAGGAATGAAAATATTCATACAGATGGGCATGCGGATCTATACTGGGCCCGGCAGTATAGAGGAGTATATCAAACCGTCCATGTTTCCGATCCGCGTTATTAGCCCACGAACCAAACAGAACAGCGGATGGGAGATTGCGAATACGGAATTCGATTCCCACGAGTTTCACCATAGACTGCAGAGCTAGCTCGACCTGTTCTCGGAGCTTATTGCCCGTAGTGGTGGTTATTTCCAAACTGAGACGACGATCCCCTTTGTATCGAATTCCATCCGCTCCTTTCTGCCAGCCTGCTTCTTCCAGAAGTTGCATAGCTTTTTCCGGATTATATTCGCTGGGAGAGATATCTGGATTACTCGCCCAACCCATGGAAACGGCACTTGTCGCTACGTGCGCTTTGCCGTAGAGGAGGGTATCCACTATCTTTTGTTTATTGATAGCATACTGCAGCGCCTGCCGTACCCGGAGATCTCCCAGGATCGGATGCGGAAAGGCAGGATTGCCATTGTGCGGTGGTTCTGGTGTGCTCAAATTGAGTACGAGACGTTCTATACCTGGACTAGGGAAGCTGTGTAGATAGACCCCAGGAATTCTTTCCGCCTGCGCACTCATCGCCTCGTTAAGTCCCCACACCATATCGACTTCGCCGGTACGAAGCTGGCTCAATCCAACCATTAAGCTAGGGACAATCTTTAGAAAAATCTGATCTATACGCACCTGCTCTGCTTTGCGGTAGAGTGGATTCTTGATAAGAGTGATATGGTCACCGGAAACCCACTCGGTAATCATAAAAGGACCTGTCCCTACCGGTTTGCGATTGTAGGGAGCTTCATTCATGTGGGAGAGTTGCCCTAGCACATGTTTGGGAAGGATATAAGGGAAGAGGGTAAGATAAGGGGTATAGAGCTCTTTAAACTGCAGGACCACTGTTCGGGGGTCTGGAGTCTCAATGGCCGTAATCAGGTTGTATCCGCTCTGGCTTTTGACCAGATTGTCTGGATTCATAATCGCTTCCCAGGTAAATTTGACATCCGCAGAGGTCAACGGGGTCCCATCCTGCCAGGTGATCCCTTGCTGTAGTTTGTAGGTCACCCGTAATCCATCCTGGGAGACCCCTCCATTTTGGATCGTAGGGACTTCTTCCACCAGTATAGGATAAAATTCTCCCTGAGGGGTAATCCCTACCAACCCCTCGACACTTGGCCGCAGGGCTACCCGGATAACCGCCCCCGTACCGAGATAAGGATTCAAGGTTTCTGGCTCCTGATACAGAGCAATCGTGACCCTTTCTGCGCTCCAGACTGATGTTCCACTCCACAAAAGGAGATAGAGACATCCAAGCAAAAGGGTACGTCCAAATCGTCTACTCATAGGGCACCTCCCTGGTAGAAGAAAATGAGGGCTATAGTTTATTTGCATCTCTTTCCCAATACTGGAGCTCCGGTACAGGAACGTGTACAGGGGGTGGTAGTATAGCGAAGGTGATGGTTGGTGTCAATAAGAATCTGGCCATAGCTCTTACCAGGGCTCCCACTTTATTCCCGCCTTTTTGCTCCAAAGAGGTCGCGATAGGCCGTGGGCAAAAAGAAGCACCCCAGACTTCCATTGGCAAGCATAAAGGTCAGATGGGCAGTAATACTATAAGCGAGCAGAGCAGATTCGGATGCATAATGCCCAAAAAAGAAGATCCATGCGGCCTGCGCCGTACCAAGGTGGGCAACGGTAACCGGAAGAGCGGCAACCAGAAAGACGATGGGGAGAAAAGCCAACAGACGAAGCAGAGGGATATGGATATCAAAGGTCTGCAAAGCAAACCAGTGCACAAAGAGGGAAACCAGAAAAATAGGGGCTTTGAGAAGCAATGCCAGGAGATAGTGTGTAAAAGTGGCCTGACCTAAGGTACGAAAGAGTGCCCACTCACGGACAGTTCCCTTGTGCTGGAGTGAAGGAAAATAGCCCAAAAAGGGGATCCATCCATGTCGTATGCAGAACAAAAAAGAGCCTGCTCCCATTCCCCAAATGAGGGGAACCCAAAAAAGGCCTCCAGGTATCTGCGCAGGGAAGAGAAGCATGCCTAGCGATGCGCATACCATGAGCTGGGTCACCTCTACGACGATGAGAAAGAGGACCGAACTCGTGATTTCGAGAAAGGGGACTTGCAGGCGACGAGACAGATAGAGGGCCATGGCTCCTTGAGCAAGCTGGGTATTGACAACGGAGACGAGATAGGTCACGGCACGCACCGGTAACAGATTCCGATACGAAATAGCACCATGAAACCATCGCATCACCGTGGTCAGCACCAGCGTATCCATAAGAAAGTAATAGAGGGAGAAGGGAAGCATGAGCGCGAGAAAAGGAAGATAATTTGCCTTACTCAGCGCTGCCAAAAACTGATCAAAAGGAATACGCCAGAAGATCACTCCAAAGATCAGTACCGTGAGTAAAAAGGGGAGGAGACGCCTCCATATCAGCTGCGATTGGATAAAGGGTTCTGGCTCGTCGTTTGATGGAGACTCACGGAGGTCTTGTTCCGACATGACATCTTTTCCTCAGGCATGATACGTGACACGTGATACAGACTACATGATGTGTGAAAAACTGTGGTGTCTTCTCATGTATCACGTATCACTCTAATCCAATATCTTGTTCGATACTCGTACCCTCACTCGTTGCATTATAACCATACCCTGACTAATAAGCATAATAGTATACCATGTCCGACCTCGAGAAGATAGGAGAAAGAGTTGAACACCGGTAAGGAAAAGTTGAAGAGAAAATGAAGGAGTATGGCCAAAGACTATGCAGAGCAATCATTGGCCTACGCCGGTAAGCACCGAGAAATCTACTTGGTCATCGTGAAGAATGAGGAGGAGTGGATATCGCTATTCCCAATACCACACGGCGAGATAGGAGGGTCGAAGTCAGAAATAAGTCTTAAAATTGCTCTTTTAACCGTGGATCCAGCGCATCACGCAATCCATCTCCCAGCAAATTAAAGGCCAGCATTGTCACCATGAGAAAAATACCGGGGAACACAGACATCCAGGGAGCAAACATGAGATACTCGTTTCCATCAGAGATCATGACCCCCCAACTGGCCATCGGTGGCTGTATGCCGAGACCGAGAAAGCTGAGAGTGGCTTCGGTAAGGATAATATTCCCCACAATCACCGAAGCCAGTACGACAATAGGGGCAATACAGTTGGGGAGCAGATGGCGAAAAATAATGCGTGGATGGCGCTGTCCCATGGCATGACAGGCCTCGACAAATTCCTGTTCTTTGAGCGAAAGAATTGATCCACGGGTCACCCGGGCAAACTGCGCCACCCGATAGACCGCAATGGCGATAATGAGGTTACGTAAGCTCGGTCCCATCATGGCGACAAAGGCAATGGCGAGCACGATCGCTGGAATAGCCATAAACATATCCATGACACGCATAATCACCTCATCAATAATACCGCCAAAGTAACCAGCCAGGGCACCGAGCACTACTCCAACACTCATGGCGAGAGTGACGGCTACGATCCCCACAAACAGCGATACCCGTGCCCCGTATATACACCGGGAGAGAATGTCTCTCCCATACTGATCCGTCCCTAACCAGTGCTTGGCACTGGGAGGTTGCCATTGTTCTTCCAGAGCTACCTGATCATAAGGAAAAGGAGTAATCCAGGGAGCAGCTACCGCTATAAAGAGCATGAAGAGGATTATACAAAGGCTCATCAAGTTGAGAGTATTCCGGGTAAGCCGTTTGAGAAACTGACCAAATAGCCGTGGGGTCGAGATTTCGGCTTGCTGGCTCTCTCTGCCCTCTCCTCTCTGTCCTTCCATACAAACACTACCTTTTTAAATACTGAATCCTGGGATCGAGGATTGAATAAAGAATATCGACAACCAAATTTGCCCCCACAAAGATCAGGGAGATGACCAGAACACATCCCTGAGTGAGAATAAAATCTTTGGAGTAAATCGAGTCGAGCATCAGGGTGCCAAGACCAGGCAAGGCAAAGATTTTTTCTACCACCACCGTTCCACCCAGGAGACTGCCAAACTGGATTCCCATCACCGTTATTACCGGAATACAGGCATTACGCAACGCATGCACATAGTTGATTCGTCTCGTCGGAAGCCCTTTCGCATGGGCAGTGCGAATATAGTCTAACCCAAGCACCTCGAGCATACTGGAGCGAGTCATTCGGGCAATCAGGGCAGCGGGATGGGTCGCAATGGCCAGACAGGGGAGAACAATGGCCTGCCATCCCTTATCCTCTATCGTCCCACTGATGGGAAAGAGAGGCCATATCACCGCAAAGAGAAGAATCAGGAGCAGCGCTTCCCAAAATACCGGCAGACTCACACCCAGGATAGAGAGGACTCGACTGATATTATCCATGAAAGTGTGGCGACTGGTTGCCGAGATAATTCCCAAGGGAATCCCTAAGAAAGCCGCTATCAGCATCGTTCCGAATGCCAAGGGGATTGTAACGGGCAACGCACGCAAAATCAGTTCCGAGACGGGATATCTCAGAGTATAAGACATACCCAGGTCTCCTCGCACCAGGTTTCCCACCCAGCGCAAATATTGAATATGAGGTGGACGGTCCAGACCTAACTCCTGACGAAGTCGCTCTACTTCTTCTTTATCAATATTCGTCATGGCCTCTGGATCAAGCCCCATGATAGTCAGGACAAGATCGCCAGGAGTGAGAAAGGTCAAAGAGAAAACAATAATAGTAATCCCCAGCACCGTTGGAACGGCAAAAAGGAACCGTCGTGCTATATACTGCCACATAGGGCTCCTCTCCGATAGGGAGAAGCAGTTGTTTGGAAACTTCCTCCCTCCTATCTTTTCCTGATTTTATTGATCAATCCACTCTGTCCGAAATTCCTGGCGATTTTTCAGTTTGGTCACCTTATGATTTTTGAGTTCCTTGCGCCAGGCTTCCCGGTGGTTTCGGTAGTTCAAATAGATAGTCGGTGCATCCTCCAGGATCATAGTCTGCACTGTCTGGATCAGCGCTTTAGCCTGCTCCTGGTCCTCAATGGTGATCAATTTATCGAGGAGTTTTTCTACTTCTGGGTTTTGATAACCATTTGGCTTGTTGTACCCGGTGAAGTTCTTCCCAGATTTACCGGAGTAAAGATCCCAGGTATATTCAGGAATAGTCGGCCCCCCTAACCACTGGATCAAAGCCATGTCCAGTCTACCGTTTAACATATCATCCCACATCTGGTTATAAGGCACATTACGCACCTCAACCTCCATACCGGCCTCTTTGAACTGAGCCTGGAGGAGAACACTCCGCTCCACATGCGCTGGTGCGTTACCTGTGACAAGGGTAAAACGCAAAGGATTCGCAGGGCTGTAGCCTGCTTCCTTCAGGAGTTGTCTGGCTTTCTCCAGGTTCCGTTTCAGAATGTCACTATTCTTTACTTCGGTAAAGGCCCAATGCCAGGGTGGGAAAATACTTCTCACCTCGGCTCCCCGCCCCCGGTAGACGCGCTCGATAATCTCTCTGCCATCAGCAGCGTACGCCACAGCCTGCCGTGCCTTCTTGTTATCAAAAGGAGGACGTGTAGTGTTCAAAGTGAGAATGGTGAGGGTGGAAGCGTACCCTTCCTCAATGATGATATTTGGATCACCCTCAATAAGCGGGAGCTGAGACTCCGGGAAGGTCTTTACATGGTTGCGCTCTCCTTTTTTTAATCCCAGCAATCGTACCGTTCCCGAGGGGATGTTCTCGCCAATAACCTGATCCACACAGGGGATTCCAGGCTGCCAATAGTTTGGATTTCGAACCACGACGACCTGTTTGCGAGGATCAAACTCCTTCAGCATAAAGGGACCGGTTCCGACCGCCCCTCGTATTCCAAAGTCCTTCCCATATTTCTGTACGGCGGCAGGTGATGGGATATACAGGTCACTGGCGATGTACCAGATAAAATCTGGCCAGACATTTTTCAGTTCGATCTTGACCGTATAGGGATCTACCACAGTCACTTCTTTCACCCACTGATTCCACAGACCCGAACGAGGAGAAGCGATGTCTCCATGCATGATCCGATCAAAAGCGAATTTAACTGCCTCCGCATTAAAGTCGGTACCATCATGGAACTTGACTCCTTTGCGCAGTTGAAAAATATAGGTGGTAGGGGTGGGATGTTCGGGCATGGCTACAGCTAACCCTGGCTCGTACTGGAGATCCCAGGTGACATGAATCAGCGTTTCAAACAAGAGCAAGCGATAGTTTTCAGGGGCAAAGGTGAAGGCTGGATCGAGAGATTTCACTAAGTCGGTCGTTCGGATGGTTCCTCCATATTTGGGACAGGGTTTGTCAGCCCAAACAGGAAAGACAAGGACCACCAGCAGGCTAACCGCCAGAAGCAAAACTCTCCAATAATAGGGTTGACTTCTCATCACTCTCCTCCTTTCTCACAAACCGATACTACCTGCTATTATGAGCAGCGATTCTTCCCCTGAACTTATAACGAGTAACCTCCGAATGTCATTCTGAGCGAAGCGAAACAATTCCAAAGGGATCCTTCCCATTCCGGATGACAAAGGAAAGGTAACCGTATAAGTCCCTTTTCTACTCATTTTTATGCTCTTGATATGACTTAAAATCAAACATGTCCTTTTGGACCCAGATACGCCCACCCCAGCCTTCACGACCGGTACCTTTAGCCCAGGGCGGAAGGGTTGCATCCCGCTCACGCCACATATTCACCCCTTCAAAGAAATCACGCACCACTGCACCCTGAGCATGGATAGGTGGTTCGATACCCAACAGATGACAGATGGTGGGAACGATCTGAGTCATATGAATATATCCATACCTTTCCACAGGAGGTTCATAGCCCTTTTTTATTCCTGGTCCCATCATGAGAAAACAGCCCAGATTCGAAGCTACCTCGGTACGGGCGGTGGGAAGCTGGGGACCATGATGGGCTCCACACCATTCGGGTTGGCCGATATACCCTCCTCCTTTAATCCCTCCCCATTCACCAAAATAGCCATGCATGTACCCGAACTCATTCACAAACACCACATCACCACACTGATCTCCCCAGAATCCCAGAAGATAAGCATCCTGTTTTCGGAGGGCCAGCGCAATTGGGGTACGACCGGTTTCTTCATCCACCCAGGTCCGCAGGGTGAAGAGCAACTCATCTTGTATCCGCCGGTATTCTTCCGGGGTTTTGGCATGAATAAAAATTTCTAAGCCACGACCAGGTTTCATATAGGCCCTGGTCTTCTCCCAATCGATATTGCTCATCGGGACCTCATCCCGATCTAACCCCTTGGAAGGATCCTTCACGGCAAGAAAGCCCTTTTCGTAGAGAAATTTGCGATAATTAATGGCGCGCACATCTGGCACAACCCCATGATCTGAAAGAGCCAGGATATAGGTCTCCTCGTCAGCAGCTTCCAGCAGGATACCGATGGCTCGATCAGCCGCCATATAACTCTGCCGATAGCATTCCAGATGCTCTGCGGCTTGTTGCGGGTCATAGCCAGGACTGACCGGATCTACTCCACTGAGATGATGGTGATTGATGTAATCGAAGAGATGGATATGGGTATAAAAGAGAGCACACCCTTTTTCCTGGAGCATATATCTTCCGGCCCGAGCGATCCACTGGCAGTGATAATCAATTTCCTCCAAACAGGTCTGAAAATCGGTCATGCCCAGGAAGTGCATGGCATCAGAAGCATGCTCCAGATAAGGGCCGAAGCGTTTGACCAGCTCTGCAGCCAGCTCTGGAGGTTCGGTAAAACCATCTGTCATCATGATTTGTGAACGGTAAAGGCGCATGCGCCGGGCATCTGGAGACAACTCGATTAGCTTGAAGCGCATGGATCCTGTTACCGGCTGGCCTTCTACCTCAAACTCTTGCAAGGCCCATTCACTCCATTTTCCTACTTCGGTCATGGCTATAGCTGTTTGCCCATCTTTTGTGGTGCAAATCACAGCCTGATCGTAACCCTGTCCCCGCGAATCGAGAAAGAGGGTCGGAAAAAAATACTCCTTACCGGGTCTTTTCGGGCTAATGCGTAGAGTGGTCTCCAGGGGGGGTTGTTTACTCGTGGGAAGATTTTTCCATCCCTGCGCTGGACTAAGCTGGACCTGTTCCGTATTCGCAATATCGGGCAGGGTGGTATAGGCAAAGGAGGGGGTAATTTCAAAAGGGGAAGATCCATAGGCTGGATGACCAAAACCATCCACCACGTAGAAGAGAGCAGTTCGAGAGGGTTGGGTGGCCGGATAGTGAAAGGCGACACTCTTCAGTCCTGCTTTGGCTGCTGCCTCAAAAATACTCTCGGCATTCGGGGCAACCGAGAGAAACGAATTCACCTCCTGACCATTCGGAAAATCCACGTACCACCGAAGTACGCCATGGGTTCCACTATGGGCTCCTGTCTGTAGAGTGGCCCAGTTGGTAGGGGTATATACTGGAAAAGAATTGTAGATTTCCGTAAAGACTCCTTGCTCTTGAAGTTTCTGGAAGTTGGGGAGCACTCCTTCCTTGATAAAACGCTTCACCATAGGCATCATCATGCCATCTAACCCCATCATAATTACCTTTTTGGCCATCTTCTACCCTCCTGTAATACGCAACCGGGTGCAGTAACAGAATAGCTTTCCACGCCTCACATTTCTATGCTACTCTACGATAATCTCTCTTCAAGTGCAAGTGATGGATCCCTTGCTCTTGCGAAGTGTTTTTCAGGGTGATGATATCTTCAGGCCGAAGTGCTCTTTTGGTCTTGATGAATGAGAGCATGAACATCTGGCAGTACAAAATCAGGTTGGAAAGGAGAGCTCTGGATATCCTCTCGCCGGGCTTCGCCGGTCAGGACCAGGACAGTAGTAATCCCAGCCGCTTTCCCACAGGCGATATCCGAAGCGAGAGAATCCCCTATCATCACCCCCTCTGCGGCTGTGATTCCCATCTTCTGCAAGGCAAGCTGTGCCAGAGTAGGGCTCGGTTTGCCAATAACCGTCGCTTGCACATCGGTGTAGTATTCCAGAGCTTTGATGATCCCGGCTGGTCCGGGAATATCCCCTTCTTCTTGAGGAAAGATCCGATCCATATTGGCGGCGATCAGTTGAGCCCCCTGCCGGAGAATACGGACGGCTCCAGTGAGCTTGGTATAGTTAAATTCCGGATCATGCCCGACTACCAGAAAATCAGCGCGGGGAAGCCTTTGGGTCACCTCGACCGGAATCAGGCCGTGCAAGATCAACTCCGTCCGTAACCCATTCCCGCCAATAAAAGCCACTCGCGCAGCCGGATGGTGCGCAGCAATATATTCTGCTGCTCCTCTCGCTGCGTGAAAGAGCTCCTCCGGTTCGATGGGGAATGACCGAAACTTCTCCGCATACTGGAATCGGTCATTCCGAGAGTTATTGGAAAGACAGAACACCTTTTTCCCCTGCTTCTTGAGGTAGTGTAGAGTCTCTCGTGCTCTAGGAATCGCCGTATCCCCTCGAAAAAGCACTCCATCAACATCAAAGATAAACCCTTGATAGCGAGTAAAGTCAAAGTGAGGAGAGAACTGTTTCATGATCGATTTTTCATACACTCCCGGAGTTCATCGAGACATTTTTTATTTGCGAAAAAGGTGACATGATCCCCTGCTTTGAGCAGGGTATCTCCATGCGGTATCAAAGTGTCAGCCTCTCGACGGATCGCTACCAGTACCGCATCATGAGGAAAGGGAATCTGATCCACACGTTTGCCAACCACCGGACAAGAGCCATCCAGATCAAATTCCACAAAATCTGTTTCCGCTTTCTCATCCGCTTGACGTTGTGATAGACGTTGTTGGATAGCCTCCCGTCGCAGAATAGCCCGGTGGTAAGCCCGAATAATATCGTACCGCCGGATTAACCCCAGTAATTTCTTCGGATTTTGCGGATCTACCACTGGTAGACGACCGACATCTCGCGCATCGAGTCGCTCCAGAGCAGTGAGAAGGGTTTCGTTGGGATAAGCCGTAAGAAGGGAAGTGGTGGCAATGTCTTTAACCTGAAGTTTTTCCACATTTCCAGTTTGCAAAGCCTTCTCGACATCCTGTAATGAGACAACACCATACAGCTCTCCCTTTTCATCCAGTACCATAAATCCATGATGATGACTGCGGGCCAGTTTTTGGGCTAAGTCTTGAACACTCATCGTCATCGGAACCGTCTCCACATCCGCACTCATCGCTTCTCCCACCAGGATCCCTTCCATAAGATCGACCGCTCGACCACGGACCAATCGAATCCCCTGACGAACCAGTTTGAGGGTATAGATAGAATCCTTCTGGAAATATTCGGCCACCATCGTGCTAATGACCGTGGTAATCATGAGCGGGAGAATAATCCGGTAATCATTGGTCATTTCAAAGAGGATCAGAATCCCGGTGATAGGAGCCCGTGCCGCCCCAGAAAAGACCGCGGACATCCCTACCAAAGCATAGGCTCCTGAAGAGGCTGTAATGGTTGGGAACAGGGCATGGATAGCCGATCCAAACGCTCCACCAAGCATTGCACCAATAAAGAGCGCTGGAGCAAACACTCCGCCAGAATTTCCCGAACCAAGGGTAAAGGAGGTTGCTAAAATTTTTAGAAAGATCAAACTCCCTAAGAGAAGTAGGGGAAACTGGTTGGTTAATGCCCCCTCGATAGTAGGAAAACCCGACCCAAAGACTTGGGGATAATACATACCAATCAGACCGGTAAGTAAGCCTCCCACACCTGGTTTCCATACATCTGGAAATTTCCACTGATCGAAGAGATCCTCCAATTTGTAGAGGGTATTCACAAAAAGAAGGGCCACAAAGGCGGCCAGCAGACCCAGCAGGATATAGAAGAGCAGTTCCCGTGGATCTCGAAGCGAATACTGAGGAATGATAAAAGCCGGATTACTTCCCAGAAACACCCGGCTGATCACACTGGCCGTGACCGCCGAAATAACCACTGTACTGAAATAGCCTACACTAAATTCTCCTAAGATCACTTCCAGAGCAAAGATAACTCCTGCAATCGGGGCATTAAAAGTCGCGGCAATCCCTGCCGCTGCCCCACAGGCCACTAGATTCTTGATCCGCACATCGGACATCTTAAAGAGTTGTCCAATGGTGGACCCAAAGGCTGCTCCAATCTGGACAATAGGTCCCTCACGACCAGCAGAGCCCCCCGAACCAATACAAAGAGAAGAAGCTAAGGCTTTTACGACGACGACTCGTGGTCGAATACGCCCCCCCTGCAGAGCTATCGCTTTCATCACTTCAGGTACACCGTGCCCTTTAGCCTCACTCGCCAGATAGGTGATCAAAGGCCCTGCCAGTATCCCTCCACATAGAGGAATGAAGAGAATGGCGTAAGGCCCAAAAAACGAAAGTTCTCCCTGGACGGTGCCGAAAAAGAAGGGCTGAAAGAAACCGATCATACGAATAAAGAAGACCGCTCCCAATCCTGTGCCCATCCCAACAAGTATGGCACTCAAAAGCAGAACTAAATTGTGGGCAGGCTGCCAGCGATCCAGAAAGCTTGCAAATTTGTTTGCCAGTGTTTCCCAGCGAACTCCTTTCGGAAAAAAAATCCTCTCTTGCATCTAAACCTATCCTTTTCTCAGTGATGTGCATAAGACAATTCTACTTGAAGCATCTGTACAAACTAACAGCATGTATTATTGTAGTCGTCATTGAGAAGAAAGCAAGGATTTTCTTGGAAAGAGGGGAAAGGGAAATCAACAGGGGTCACGAGGAGGAACGAATAGTCTTTGTAAAGAGTTGTAAAAGAATCTGCTCGTTCTGTTCCTCTTCGGAAAGATATTCGGGAGAAAAAATTGTACAAAGGCTCTTTTGGTTTACCTGTCCAGCGACTCAGCCATTGATAATGTCCTTGACAAGCGCTCAATTTTCTATAAAAATCTTCTGGCCAGAGGAATCTAACTCCAGCACATATTGTTATAGATTCAGAAATTAAGGGAAAAGAGATGATTTTTGATATCTGATCACATCAAATCTGACCAAGAAGGAGGGGCTCTCTCAATGCTTCGATTCTCCAAGTGGTTCCTGATATCTGTTCTGTTTACCGTTCTTATTCTCCCGGTGTTGGCAGGTGCAGAGACATGGGTAATTGATCCAGTTCATACTACGGCTGCTTTTCGGGTACGCCACATGATGGTGTCCTGGGTGCGTGGTGAATTTGGGAAGGTAGAAGGTACAGTACAATTTGAACCGGACAAACTCGAGACAATACAAATCGATGTCACCATTGATGCTTCCAGCATAGATACTCGCCATGAGAAGCGAGATAGTGATCTAAGGAGTGAACGCTTTCTCCATGTAGAGAAATACCCCTCCATCACCTTTGAGTCCAAAAGGGTTCAGAACATTCGAGCGGATAGCTTTGAGATGGTGGGAGACCTCACCATCCGTGGAGTAACCAAAGAAGTGGTCTTAGTGGTGGAGGAGCTCAGTGCCGAAGTCAAAGATCCGGGAGGAAACCTCCGGCGTGGTGCCAGTGCTCGTACCACAATTAACCGCAACGACTTTGGGTTAGTCTGGAATAAACTCCTCGAGACGGGAGGAGTACTCGTAGGTGATGAGGTCCATATCTTGATCGAAGTGGAGCTGATAAAGCAGAGTTAAGAGGAAACCTGGTGATTGGAGTCTGTGGCGAAGCGCTGATCGACTTTACGCCCGTTCTTTGCGGAGAAGCCAGAGGTTATCTACCGAGATTCACGCTCTGCACTTCAACTCACTCGGACTGGTCTTCGAGCCGAGTGCTTCCACACTGGAAGCACCCATGTGTCGAGAACAGGGGAAGTATTTGATCTCTTTAGATCCCAATATTCGACCCAGACTCATTTCTGAGGCATACTGTGGGCGCACTGCTGGTAGTAATTACGCTGGGAGCAGAGGGGGCTGTAGGATTTAGCTCATTGGGAGAAGCGGTAAAGGTAGCAGGTAATCCGGTCCAGATTGTCGATACAGTCGGAACTGTGAAGTAGAAACCTGGTAACGAGGATTATGTCCAGGTAACTACTGGATACTGGGTTAACCGTTCAAAACCGGTCTCCGTAATTACAATGGTATCTTCCACGACCCCGGTACCCAAACCTTCGATGACCACCATTGGTTCATAGGCGACAGTCATGCGGGGACGGAGTTCGGTGGTATTCCCGGCAAACAATCCAGGGGATTCGAGTAAGGACACGCCGATTCCATGTCCAAATCCCCCAGGACAGTAATAGGGTTCATATTTTGTGCCACGCACAACTTTGAGGAGGGCCTGAGAGATCTCGTCGATGGTCCGACCAGGCCCCATCACCTGTAAACCGGCTTCATAGAGGTCAAGGCCGATTTGCAACAGGTCTTTGGCTTCTCCTTTAGCTGGTCCCACTACCGTACAGCGGCTAATATCTGAGTTATAGCCATCCACCTTTGCTCCAAGATCAATAAAGACCATCTCCCCCTCGACGAGTGGTCGTCTACGCGATCTCCCATGCTTGAGTCCAGCCTGTGCTCCCCCTACTACACAGGTCTCAAACGCTTCTCGAGCTCCAAGAGCGAGCATTCGCTGCACGGCTGCTGCAGTGACCGTTGTTTCTTCTATACCAGGAGCCAGGGCCAGAAAGAGTGCTTCATACGCTGCATCCGCAATCTGTCCAGCCTCACGCATCTTGGCAAGCTCTTCATCACTTTTCAACAGGCGTATAGAGGTAAGCAGATGATCGGCTGAAGAGAGTGTGGGTAAGCGAGCGGCGAGAGCGGCATACAAGGCTTGGGGTAAGACCATCCCACCGATAAGACCAATCCGCTTTGTTCCCTGAGCAGCGTCAGCGGCAAGAAGAGCGACCTCTTCCGGGCTTCCCCCATAGACCGGACCAAGGGCAACCCGCACCTCGGGGACACGGCACATCCAAATCATCGAGTGCATCGGTTCTCCGTGTAAAACGGAGTCGGTAGTTACCGTCATCTCTCCATTAGCCCGTAGCACAACAAAGGCATTCCCAAAGAGAGGAGTATAGTTTGTCAGATAGGTCACTGCCGAAGGAGAAGCGGCACTGGCAAAGATACATAACGCATCAAATCCTTCTCGAGTCATAGCGTCACACAGGGCTGTGACTCGACGATCATATTCCGTATCACTAAAAGCCTGAACTAAATAAGGTTTCCGAGCAGTAAGATCAAAAGATATTCGAGGCATTTCTCCTTTCTCCTTTCTTCCCCTAGGCGAACCACGCCAACCAGGGAGGCCACGATTGGACCAAGCGAGCGAACTCTGCATAACCGGCTGCACCAGGATGCGCACCATCTCCGACAGCGGTCTCGCGCCTCCAGACTTCTGAGTCCTGGAGTAACGTAAATACATCGAGATAGGGCACCTCTAGTCGTTTACACACCAGGGCAAACTGCTCGTTTATCCGAGCAGTTTGCCGATTCTGCTCATCATCAGCAATCGGTGGAGGTCCAACCATCATAACCGGAAAGAGCTGTTTGGCGGATTGCAGGATGTGGTGAGTATGCTCTAGAGAGTCCGCAAAATCAACCCGGGTTTTACCATTCTCGATGGTGGTATCATTGGTGCCAAAAGAAAACACCACTCTTCCATCCTCCGCTTTGGGGAGGCGACGGAGTACTTCATCCAGCCATCTGGCTCGAATATCTGCACTGGTTTCTCGACGGATTCCCAGGTTATAGTACGTAAGCGCAACACCCTTTTGGTAGAGAGCGGCACAGATCCGGCCTGTCCACCCCAAGCAGGCTGGATCGCCGGTACCATTGACAAAGGAGTCTCCGACAAAACAAATTCGCATACAGGCTAATCCCCTCTTCCACCTGGATTTACCAAACAAGCCTCATTAATCAACCGGTGAAGTGGTTGACTCTCTCCTCGACTAGTGCCTGGTCAAACTTGTTTTTGTGCGTTCCTTTTTCTCCCCTCTCCCTTGAGGGGAGAGGTCCAGGGTGAGGGTGAAAAGAGGGAACAACTCACCATTGTAACCTTAACCAGACACTAGTGCTTTGGAAGGAAAGTTACAACCAGTTGTCATGCTGAGCCGAAGGCTCAGCATGACAACTGGCCAGCACCTCCTTACCAGAGGACTAGGCGCCCCTTTGTTATCCCGTATTTGGGATTAGAACCGGTTCTGATCCTTTTCCGGCATACTCCACAAAAGGATCAACTAGTAACCAAAGCCGATAAAGCAAAACCATTGCAGCTCACCAGTTTTCGATCGTTACAGGTGATCAAAGATCTCCCGCACCTCTGGCTCCGATTCGTTACTGCACAGGATAATCACAATATCCTCCGCTTGCAGGATTGTATCACGTGAGGGAATAAAGTAACGGTTACCACGCTGAACCAGCAACACAAAACTATCTCGGGGTAAGCTCAGATTCTCCAGATATTGACCATAGAGTTGGCGATTTTTTATCGCAATAGCCAGCACCCGTCGATTAAACTGGTCTTCGATCAGGAGATGAGAAAAACTTGGCCGAAAGATCAGATTTTCGAGGGCCACTGCCCCAATTTGGGCAAAATTCATCGGCACAATGCCCAGTTTGCGAAAAGTATCGGTATTAGCCGGATCATTGTCTCGGGCAATCAGAATCTGTACCCCAAATTCTTGCCTCGCCAGATGGCAAACGGACAAATTGACTTCATCATCTTTGGTGACAGCCACGACGATATCGTTGGGGCTGATTTGGAGTGCACGGAGACATTCGAGATCCTTGCCATCTCCTTGCAGTATGGGAAGTCCTTGCTTCCGAATCCTCTCACATATTTCCGAATCTTTTTCTACCAGCACCACCGGGAACTTTTGTCTGGTGAGTAATTGCGCCAGTAAACTCCCCACCCGTCCAGCACCGACAATAATGGCCTTTCCACGCTCAGGTTTCTCTTGAGTGTGAAGAGAGGCATACAGAAGAGGAGAGATGGTGCACATGATGACTGCAACAATGACAATAGCGGAATCTACAGCGGGAGAGATAGCGCCGATTTTGACTCCAATAGCCGCTGCCGCGATGATAAGGCTGAGTCGAGCACTCAGAATGGCCCCTCCGGCAAGCGTTTGGCGCCAGGAAAAATTCGCTATCCGCAGGAGAAACGCGGGAACCATTTTGACCACAATAGCCGAGATGACCAGGATGGGAATCAAGAGAAACGAAGCCTCGGACTGAGTGATGGCTTTTAGGTCAAAATTGACTCCGACCATGATAAAGAAGATAGGGATAAAAAATCCATATCCAATAGCATCGAGCTTGAGGTCAAGCTCTGATTCTTCACTCCGGGCAAACTCAGAAATAATAGCACCGGCAAGAAAAGCTCCGAGAATAATTTCCACTCCTAACCATTGCGAGAGCACCAAAAAAATCAGCATCAAGGCAAAGGCTCCCCGCACCTGGATCTGGGCAGTAGCATGGGCTAAATCGCCAAGGATTTTTCTCGCAGAAGCAGATTTGGTTAACACCGTGCCTAATTGGTGAAATAAGAAAAAAGCTACAAAGATGAGGACAATTAAGATCACTTCCAAATTGATCCCTTTAGTTAACAAAATGACGAGAATGGTAATCAGCAGCATGGTTGCAAAATCAGCAATGATCGCCGAAACCAATATGGTTTGGCCAAATCGTGAATCCAGCTCTCCACCTTCTTTCAGAGTAGGTACTACGATACCTACCGAGGTGGTCGAGAGGATCAAGGTCATCATATAGGGATTCTTCACCAGCTCTTGCTGGGTTAAATACAAAGAGATGACATAGGAGCAGATCAGGGTCAAGAGAAAGAGCGCTGAGCCCAAATAAAACGGGTTACTCAACAGTTGTTGCAGGGACCGTTTTTCCGAGGACAATTCACTGGTCATAAAGTTGAAGTCTATTTCTAAGCCAGATAAAAACATCAGATAGGTAAACCCAAACAGGGAGAGAAACTCCAGCCAGGGATCGGCCGTGATGAGATTCAAACCGCTTTTTCCAATGATAATGCCACAGAGGATCTCTCCCACAACAATGGGGATACGAATGGCAGACAGACGAGAGGCAATGATCGGAACGATAAAAGCCAGGATGGTAATTAACAGCAGGGGAAAAAAGGAGATCTGGTGTTCCATAAATGTCTAATAGCCTTTATGCTCTTCTCTACTTTTCTTCTTGACTTTCGGACAGCCCCTTTCTACAATGGGACTGGGTTTGAGTTATGCTCAAGAGTTTACCCAACTGAGCGGAAGGGATGCAAGGGAAAAGAATAAGGAGTCGTCGTTCTTGAATTTTTTTCAAGGAGGGCTAATCTTCTGCTGGCTACCTGTTTTGCCGCTCGGTTCTTCCTTGGCTCAAGAGGTGACCATTACTACCTAAAGATGGATCCAGCCCGAGATCCTTACAGCGGCAACTTTCAATCCCTCCGGTGTGAATCCAGCCCTGACCTCCACTATTGGCTATAATAAGATGTATGGGTGCAGAGAAGGGCTCAAGTTAGAGAACCTGGTCAAACACCTCCAGGATGAAAAGGCCTTCACGGACAGACAGGCCCAAAAGAGCTTGACTATCCTGAGCGAACTGGTTGATACCCTGGTTTGTGAAAGCTACCTTCCGTTTCGACAAGCCCATAAGATTGTGGGTTACCTGGTTGCACTGGAGCAGAATCATTGTCTAACCCCACGAGAAGGTGGGGAGTGAAAATCTACTTCTGAGGAGGAAAGAAGACAAGCTGGATAAAAGATGAGTTCTATGCTACTCTGTTCTTCAAAACTTTTAGAATTCTATCAAGAGGGAATGATTCAATGAGTGAGAGCACAACGCACGTTGTTATACGAGAGGCCGAAAATGGAGAGAACAAACCAGAGCCTTGTGGTGTCGTGATCTTTGGTGCTTCAGGTGATTTGACCCATCGGAAATTACTCCCTGCCCTTTTTAATCTCTTTCGACGAAAACTCTTACCGGAGTCCTTTTATATTCTCGGGTGCGCTCGGACACAGATGAGCGACCAGAAATTCCGTGAAAGTGCGGCTGAAGCCTTGTCTGAACAATTCAATGGCGTGACCGCAGCAGCTCGTGATACTTTTCTTCGGCGTTGTAATTACCTGGCCGGTGATTATGAGGATCCACGTTTATACACGGCTTTAATGGATCGCTTGCACAAACTGAATATCGACTATGGTACGCATGGCAACCATCTCTTTTATTTATCGATTCCTCCAACTCTTTATGGAGCAGTGGTACGACGGTTGGGAGATGCTCAACTGACTCCGGAGGCAGAGGAGGGATCTCCCTGGGTACGCGTTATTGTGGAAAAACCGTTTGGGCGGGATCTGGAGAGTGCCATGACTCTGGATCATGAACTCCATCAGGTGCTCTCTGAGCGACAAATCTATCGTATTGATCACTACCTGGGGAAAGAGACCGTCCAGAACATTCTAATGCTCCGATTTGCCAACGCGATATTCGAACCGCTGTGGAATCGACGCTATATTGATCATGTTCAGATTACCGCTGCCGAGGTGCTGGGAGTGGAACATCGGGCCGGTTATTATGAACAGGCTGGAGCATTGCGTGATATGTTTCAAAATCATATGCTCCAGATGCTTGCACTTGTAGCTATGGAACCTCCAGCTTCTTTTGAAGCCGACCGGGTACGCGATGAGAAGGTGAAACTACTCCGGGCGATCCGGCCTTTTCCTCTAGAGCATCTCAGTCAATGGATTGTACGGGGACAGTATGAGGCAGGGAAAATACAAGGACAAGAGGTGCCTGGTTACCGACAGGAGAAAGGAGTGGCTTCTGATTCTTCTACAGAGACCTTTGTCGCCGCAAAGATTCTCATAGATAACTGGCGCTGGCAAGGGGTACCGTTTTATCTCCGCTCTGGGAAACGTCTGGCTAAACGAGTGAGTGAGATTGCCATTACTTTCAAGAGTGTTCCGCACTCCATGTTTGCTCCCTTTATCCCCCCAGAACAATTAGCCCCCAATGTGCTGATCCTGAATGTACAGCCAGCGGAAGGCATCTGCTTGACGATCGAAGGCAAGCACCCTGGTGGGAAATTGCGTATTGGTTCAGTCACCATGGCTTTTCATTACCGTCAGGTCTTTGGGGCTGACCCTCCAGAAGCTTACGAACGGCTTTTGTTAGATTGTATGACGGGAGATCAGACCCTTTTTGTCCGCCATGACGACATGGCCATGTCCTGGTCATTGATCACTCCAATACTGCAGGCCTGGGAGGAAGCGGAGGATCATGCACCCAATGGGAAGCTGTATCTTTATCCGGCTGGTTCATGGGGACCGACAGAAGCGGAGGAGCTACTGATCCGTGATAGGCGCCAGTGGCGTGTACCGTAGGATCTGGTCTCCCATAACCTGTTTGGGCCGATCTGGATTAGGATGATAGAAAAAGAACAAGAAGCCAAAAGTCTTCTTACGGAGTGTGGAGGGCCTGACAAAATGAGAATTGCTATTGCTTCAGATCATGCTGGGTATCCATTAAAACAGTTTGTGGTCCAGGAATTGCGAGCTGTTGGACATGAGGTATTGGATCTGGGGACTCATGATCCAAGCCAAGCTAGCGATTATCCAGACTTTGCCAAACTGGCCTGTGAGGCAGTGCGTAAGGGGGAAGCCGAACGCGGGATCATTGTGTGCGGTAGTGGAGTGGGAGCTGTGGTGGCTGCAAATAAGTTTCCCAGAATCCGGGCTGGACTCTGTCATGATCATTATTCGGCTCATCAAGGGGTCGAACATGATGATATGAATGTGTTGTGTCTTGGCGCTCGCATCATCGGCCAGGAGTTGGCTCGTGAGATTGTCCAGGCTTTTTTGGAGGCAAAGTTTACCGGAGAAGAACGTCATGTCCGTCGGCTAAACAAGATACGACAAATCGAAGCGCAATTCCTGAAAGATCATTCCGCACTCTCTACCTCTTGACCGAGATAAAAACTTTTTTATTATCCATAACCTGTTCCCTGATCAGACATTTGGTCTATAGAACAATTGCGGAGACTCCTGTATGATTCTTGCCGGAGATGTTGGTGGTACCAAGACTACTCTTGCCCTGTTTGCTCGACAAGGTACACGACCAGAGCTTGTTGTCCAGAAAAGTTTTCCCAGCCAGGAGTACGAGAGTCTGGAACAGGTAGTAAAAAAGTTCCTGGATGAAAACTCCGCAGCGATTTCCTCTGCCTGTTTCGGCGTAGCCGGACCTGTCCAACATAAGCGGAGCAAAGTGACCAATCTGCCCTGGATCATCGATGCCCACCGGCTCAAGACAGAACTCGCTTTTCCCTGGGTTGGCTTAATCAATGATCTTGAAGCAAATGCTTATGGTCTTGCTGTCCTGGACACCGGAGATTTTGCTATTCTGAACCAGGGAACAAAAGAAGCGGAAGGAAACGCCGCACTGATCTCCGCAGGCACCGGTTTAGGAGAAGCAGTCCTGTATTGGGATGGTCAAAACCATATCCCCTTTGCTTCTGAAGGAGGGCACTGTAGCTTTGCCCCATACAACGAAGTGGATGCAGAGCTCTGGCGTTATCTATATAAGCGATTTGGGCATGTCAGCTATGAACGAGTCCTTTCCGGTCCGGGATTACGCAATATTTATAATTTTCTCAAAGAATCTGGATACGCTACAGAGCCGGCATGGCTGGCCGAACAGATTAAACAGAAGGGGAATCCGGCCATCTCTGAAGCAGCGCTGGGGCACCGCTGCGATCTCGCGGTACGCGCCCTCGATATGTTTGCCACGTTTTATGGAGCAGAAGCAGGAAATCTGGCCTTGAAAGTGATGGCCACTGGTGGAGTTTATGTCGGGGGAGGCATTGCTCCCAAAATTTTGCCCAAACTACAAGATGGTACTTTTATGAAAGCCTTTGTAAACAAAGGCCGGCTCCAGCCGATTTTGGAAGGTATCCCCGTGTGGGTAATCCTGAATGATAAAGCTGCACTCCTAGGCGCCGCAGAATACGCCTATGTGCAAGGAGAGAAGCAAACTTAGCTTAATTTTCCTTCTTTTCTGGTCTCTCCATATGCAGAGAGGCAAACTAATCGTGCCCTAGTAAGGTCTCGTGGGGTGATACTGGTCTTTATAAGTAGTTGCTCAAAACCCGGGAAGGTATGCCTTTCTGGAAACCTCTGGACTGAAATCTTCGTCTGGAAAGCCTATTTGCGCTAGGAAGATAGAAGATCGAACCCGCACCCTGGCGTACGAGAAAGCCATGGAACAGTTTCACCAGCGTTATCCAGATGATCGAGAGGGGGCGGTGTTTTATGCGCTGGCCCTGAATGCTACCGTGAATCCAAACGACAAGACCTATACAAATCAACTCAAAGCCGCTGCTATTCTTGAGAAGATCTTTGTGGAACAGCCAAACCATCCCGGCGTAGCTCATTATCTGATCCATAGCTATGACTATCCACCATTGGCAGAGCGTGCACTCCCTGCCGCGCAGCGCTATGCCAAGATCGCTCCTTCTGTCCCCCACGCGCTTCATATGCCTTCGCATATTTTTATCCGACTCGGATTATGGCCAGAATCCATTCAATCTAATAGAGACTCGGCAGCCGCTGCAAAAAAGCATGGTTCTATATTTGAGGCTTTACATGCGATGGATTATCTGATGTACGCCTATCTACAGAGTGCCCAGGACCAGGCAGCACAACAGGTGCTGGAAGAACGGAATGCTCTGGGTCAGTTAGCGTCAGAAAACGTGGCTTCTGCTTACGCTTTTGCCGCCATTCCTGCCCGTTATGCTCTGGAAAGACGGCAGTGGTCTGAAGCGGCATCCCTCGGACCGCAACCGAGTCGTCTCATCTATCCAGAGGCTATCACTTCGTTTGCACGTGCTATTGGGTCTGCTCGGAGTGGTGATGTGGCCAGTACTCGAAAAGAGGTGGAAAAGCTTCAGGCTCTCCGGGAAAGGCTCGTGAAAGCTAAACAGCACTACTGGGCCGAACAGGTAGAGATTCAGCGTCTGGCAGCCGCTGCCTGGTTAAGCTGGGCTGAAGAGGACTATGAGGAGGCACTAAAACTCATGCAATCTGCTGCCGCTCTGGAGGACTCCACTGAAAAACATCCGGTTACTCCAGGGGAGATAATACCAGCTCATGAACTGCTGGGAGAGCTTCTTTTGGAACTGGGAAAACCAGAACAAGTCTTAAGAGCTTTCGAAACCTCTTTGCAGGATACGCCGAATCGTTTCAACAGTTTTTCTGGGGCAGCACGTGACGCCGAACGCTTGGGTGATCTGCAAAAAGCAAAGGATTTGTATGAGAAGCTGATAGTCCTCAGTGAGCACGCGGATAGTGAGCGACCAGCCCTGCAACAGGCCAAGGCTTTTCTGGTCAAACAGCAAGCTAAACGGTAAAAGCGAAAAATGGAATTAAAATCAAGTCCCTTTGTTAGAAAGGAGCCACCTGCTCCGCAGTCGGTTCTGCTCAACAGTACCACGGTTCGGTTAAGTAGGGAACAGGAGTCCGACTGGGTTTCTGGGTCAAGGAGGAGAGAGGCCGTGTAATACCACCTGGGGCTTGTTCAGCGCGCTTCCATACCTGAGCAAAAATCTCTCGTCGGCTTTTTCCCTGAGCAGTGGCCGTCTGGATCAAAGCCTGAATATCTTCGTGTAACTGATCCACAGAAGGATCTGGATGCTGCCAGGGGTACACCAAAGCCGCTTCGTCAAAGGGACCAACCAGCTCTCGGACTTCTGGTACTTCGAGAAGCTTCGAACCGGCAGGAATCAGCAAACGAATTGCCAACTGGACAGGCGCTACCTGATCAATCAGATCCAATTCTGCCAGTAACGCTAGCAAATCTTGATATCCGGCAATCGAGATCCAGGGTGTGAAAGCCACAAAAGTTGGGTTCAGGATCAGGCCCGTTTCCCGGAAGAGATGGACTACCTGGATAAAATCGGCTCGGGTATGCCCTTTATCCAGAAGAGCAAGTATGCGATCATCGACCGCCTCTACGGCGCTTGTAATAAACAGACAACCGGTCTCTCGCAGAGTCGGCAAATAATGGGCGTACTTTAGCAGATGCTCGATTTTGATCGTCACGTCATACGTCAGTTGAGGGAATTCCTGATGCAGAGCGTGTACTATACTTAGCGCATGCCCAATGCCATTAAAAAAATCTGGATCGCCAAAAGTAATATGTTCTGCCCCGGCAGCTACCTGTTGTCTGATATCTTCTAAAACAACCTCCCGCTGTACGATGCGAAACACTCCCTGATAGACCGGCACAATCGGGCAATGACGACAGAGATGTTTGCAGCCTCGACTCGCTTCGGTGTATCCTACCACCCGATTGACGCCATTACCCATATGCAAACGGGCATACTTTGCCAAAGGCAATAGCTTACTTCGATCCGGAACGACAAACTTTTGCTTAGCCAGCGAAATAACCGGTTCCGGTTGCGGTGTATTGATAACGTGGTTTGTGCGTGTGCGCAGACGCTGGACGAGCCTCACCAATCCTTCCTCATATTCCCCTCCCAGAATAGTATCTGCCCCTAGCGAGCGGAGGAAAGATTCGTTCATTGAGGCATAGAGGCCATAAAAACAGAGATGTACTTCTGGATGGAGAGTCTTGACCTGCCTGATTACCCGAATAGCAATACGCGTAGCCGTATGCATCGGTAAATAGAACGCTATCAGATCAGCAGACCGAATCGCCTCTTCGTCGAGTCTCTCTACAGCCAAATCCAGGCAAGTAACCTGTGCACCGGTCTGCCGGATCCATGCAGCAGGAGAGGCTAATCCAAAGGGTTGTCTCCCCAACTCATAAGTAGAGATCAGGACTACTCGCATCTGCGCTCCCTAGTTTCTCCTCTTGCCCGAACCTTACATAAAAGGGGATTGTCCACCCTTGGCCGGTTGGTAATAGGGATTTATCCCACCCGCATGATCAGTTGTATCAATGATATCCTGAATCTCAGGCACTGCCTCCCGGATCATGACTTCGATCCCTTGTTTCAAGGTCACATTGGCCATGCCACATCCCTGACACCCTCCTCCCATTGAGATGTACGCAACATTATCTTTGACATCGAGCAAGGTGACATATCCACCATGAGAGGCGATGGCCGGATTGATCTGGGTATCAATGACCTCTTGCACTGCTCTGGCCTTTGGATCAGTCCAGATAGAATTCGGATTATCAATCTTGAATCCACTTTCAAAAATGGTCTCGACAAAATCCATACTCGCACCCTGGAGATTTGGTGCACTTTGAGGGTCAATGAGTATCTGGAATTCTCCAACCTCGATCACCACATCTTCTGCAGTCTTATCTGTTTCTTTCACAAAGTGGAGGTCGTACTGGAATCCCCCTGGGCCACGCCCTTGAATAGCTACCCGCAGGGCTAGCCCTTTTTCCTCTTCTGCTTCCATGAGCTCGAGGATCTTTCTTTTTGCTGCATCACTCAATGTAAACATTATCCTCCTCCTTCTTTTGATCCCTATCCTCTTCGAGTTCTCCCTTTTTTACCTCTCTGTTCTTCCCTTTTCTCCTCTCCGTTTTTGCCCTCACCCTTGTCCCTGTCCTCTTTCCCTAACCACGAACCGTATTCCTGATCGAAGAGGATGGGGATGAAGGGATAATAATTTTAGACAGACACTTATGATCTAGAGTCCCGGATATCTCCTCCCTTTTTGGCCTGGTTTCCAGAGCCGGGGTAATATGAAACGTCAGTAATTGATGTGCTTTGCGTAGAGCTGCTTCTACCTGTTCTGGAGTTGCAGCACGTGCGAAGATAAACCCCAGATATCGTGATCCTTCGGGAAGAGGCACAACCTTCTGCCCAGGAGGAATGGTCAACCGAATTTCTTCGATCCCGGCAATACTCCTGGCCTCTTCCTGTCCATGAATTTCCCGAAGGATTCCGGCGCGCGGAATGGGAATCATCATCACCCCTGCCGCCTGATGCTCGCGTTCAAAGGACTCTGTATCATACCCCAAAGCATGCCGAAGAATCAATTCTTCGATAGAAACTCCCTCTCCAAATCGCAGGGCACGCGAGCAGAGGCCTCCAATAGAACGAGGAGCAATCTCCAGCATCCAGGGCCCCTGCTCATTAATCCGCAATTCGGCATGAACAGGCCCCTCACGCAGGCCAAGCACAGCCGCCACCTGAGCCGTACAATTCCGGATGGCTTCTTGCACCGCCAGTGGATAACGGGAAGGAGTTACATAAATCGTCTCTTCAAAAAATGGGCCATCAAGCGGATCAGGTTTGTCAAAAATGGCTAACACTCTAAGCTGTCCATGGGAAAGCAGGCCTTCTACTGCCACCTCCTTTCCTGGAATAAAGGACTCCACCAATATCTGTTGAGCTATCTGCTCTCCCAGTTCACTCTCCGTGTGACGCAAGATCGCTTTAATTCGCTGAAACGCAGCGACAAACTGTTCCCTATCATCGGCACGAATTACCCCACGACTCGCTGACAGCGCCAGTGGTTTCAGTACACAGGGGAAAGAGACCGTGGAGGCCATAGCTCGAGGATCTCCCGCTGTCGAGAACAGGGCAAACTGAGGCGAAGGAAGACCAGCCTGTGCCAGGACTTCTCGCATCCGGTGCTTGTTACGCGCTGCTACAACCGCCTGGACTGGGTTATGCGGCAACCCCAAGGCTGCTGAAGCCATAGCTGCCAGGATCACCCCATCATCATCTGCGGCAACTACTGCTTGGAGAGGATAAGTCTTGGCAAATTCCACAATAGCCTCTGAAGCCTCTACCAGGTTTCGGAAGTCAAGCGTAAGATGCCCACCCGGATTTGCTGCCGCCAGAGCTTGTGCTCGTTCAGATCCTACCACAACAGCGACCCCAAGCCGTCTTGCTGCCTCCAGAAAGGCACTGGCTCGATAGGTGGTCGTGGTCATAAGAAGCAAAAGGCGCTGTTCCATCCCCATTCATACCTTTTTGATAGATCGAAACCTGGATCAAATGATAAAATCATAAGTCTATTAAGTCTATAAGGTTACACCGACACCGTATTCTCTCGGTCATTCTGGGTTTTGCACTGTGCCCAGCTTCTGGCTTGCGCCGAGAAGAATTCCCTGCCCAATGAGCGAAAAATCTCCTGCTGGAGAACAGCTCTTCCTAAAAGAGAGATGCTTCGTCGCTGCCCTCTTCAGCATGAACCCATCGATATAATTAACCATGTCACTTCATATAGTAGGGAGCTTAAGAATATAAGTCAAGGGGAAAGGGTATGCTCAAGATCGATCTACCGAAGAAACACTGCATGGTATTCTGCACATATACGGCTTGATTCTCTCTATAAGATCGGGGTAGGGAGGATGAACCCTCTCTGAATTACGACAGACCAAGCATCATCCACTTCCGGATTTTGCGATGGTGCAGATTCAACCAGTTCTGATGTTGGCATCTCTCTTCAACTATGGTATTATACAGATAAGAAGTGTTTTCGTGGGATATCTTCCTCGAAACAGGAGCGTCCCGAAGAGAGTATACCACCATGTAGGTATCCTAGCAGAGCATATCTCACTTCTGTCAATCAGTTAGTCTTAAAAAGCTCAAGGTTTTTCTTTATCAAGGAGGTGTCCCATGAGCAACACAGAGACGAAGAGCAGGAAAAGATACGGTTGGAGTATCGGGATTTTCATACCGCTGGTATGGAGTCTGGTCATCCCCAATTTCAGTAGTGCCGAAGTCACCAAGCGGGAGAACTGGTCTAGGCAACGAGGCGATATCTTATCTCAGAGCACCCTGAAATCAAGAAGAGACCTCGAAGGCAAAGGGCCATCTGCTCAACAACAAGCCAATATAGAAAAACTCAAGACCGACCTGCAAGCTATTCGAGCAGGATCAGAAGTAACCCCACAACAGAAAGAACAGTTAGCCCAGAGTTTAAAAACTCTGGCTGAGGGGACTACGAAACCTTCCGAAGAAAGTATAGAGCAGTTAGCCAATGACCTCGCTGCTGCACGCAGTGATGGAGAGTTATCCAAAGTTGAACAACTTAAGTTGATTCAGGATATCCAGACTGTCTTGAACAGCGCCAACATTCCTATGTCCGAAGTCGAAGCAGCGATTAATGATGCCCAGGCGATTTTAGCGGCCAGTGGAGTCAGTAAAGAGGATGCTCAAGTCATCGCGAATGACCTGCAGGCTATTGCCCTTGAGCTCAAAAAGAACGTGCAAACTTTCCCACAGCAGGGGAGCAGCTTACAAGGGGAGAGCACGAGAAGTACAAAACCACGGCCTCTTCGTTCTCTTCGCTCCCAGTAGATTCTCCTTTCTCATCCGAGAAAGTTCCCCTAGAGTTTGCTGAGAGGCTTCGATGAGCTGGTAGCAGGAATCCCCAGTCCCTGAGGATTCCTGCTGGCCTATTGTTTAGTAACCCTGAGACGGATAATTGCAGGAACGAAAAAGCGTTTGAAAAGGCTCTGGCGTTTTGAAGGGAAGTCTTTCCGTCTTTCCCTATTTCCCTCAACTGCAGCAAAGTATGTTATATATAAAATACTTTGGTACCACAACTGAAAATTTGAGCCCGTAATGTGCATGGTGTCTCGATACCTCTCCCTCAAACCCTTTATCCTTTGGCGACAAGCAGAACGTCCTATTCACTGGTCTCATCGATTCGGACGGGAAGCTCCCCTCGAGGTAGAAATAGGTTTCGGGAATGGGGAGTTCCTGATACGGCTGGCTCAACAGCATCCGGACCGAAACTTTGTAGGGCTGGATTTAGAATGGGCTTCTGTTCAGCGCGTCTTACGCAAAATTGCTCAATCAAACCTGAACAATGTGCGCGTAATGCAAGTAGATGCCCGTATTGCTTTTGACCGGCTCTTCTTCCCGCAATCTCTTCATTATGTATATGCCCTTTTTCCCTGTCCCTGGCCCAAAAAACGACACAGAAAACATCGCCTCTTCTCTCATACCTTTCTACAAGTGCTCAATAGTCGCTTAGTAATGGGTGGTGAGGTGCAAATTGTTACTGACCATCACCCCTATATAGAGTGGCTGCTTGAACAGATTCCGAATAGTGGTTTTTTCTATGAAAAAAAAGAGATTCCACCACGATTTGATACCAAATACGAACGAAAATGGCAGGAAGCAGGACAAAAATGTTTTTATGAGATTCGGCTGCGCAAGCAGGATCATCGAGACATTCCAGTTAAGGAGGATAGAACATTGGATATCCACCGCGTCATGCGTTTCGACGCAGAGCATTTTCATCCGACAAATCAAAAAGGGGACATCACCGTGGGGTTTCTGGATTTTCTCTATGACCCCAAACGGGAGAGAGGTATGCAGCGCGTTGTGGTGGCTGAAGAGAATCTTACTCAAGATTTTTGGATTGAGATTATCCGCCAGGGAGAGGAGCGGTGGTATATTCGTCCGGCTCGAGGTTGTGGAATGGTGCCTACCCTAGGGGTTCAGCAGGCTCTGGATTTAGTGCGTGATGCCATCCTGAAGACGAAAGACTAAAGACACACCATTTGTATACAGTCTCTTAAGTAAGTATGACTAAGCATTTTTCACAAAAGCCAGGGGTAGGGTGGGCTAAGCCCACCCTACATGCTACACACCAAAACGCAAGAAAACCAGTCATAGTTACTTAAGTAACTATGACTAGGAATTTTGGACAAAAGCCCGTTCGTTTCAGCGCTACTCTAAAAACGGGGTAAGGAGGTCTTGTTACCTTGAGCCCTCCACTCCGCTCCCGAAGCAGAGCGCAGGGAAGTCATATGGTCACCCGGGATGACAAATGGACTTCCCTGCGCTACGCTACGGGATAAACTCCGCGAAGGGCCTCTTGTGGAAAGGGACGGAATTCTTTATTAATGCGGTACCCCTTGTTGGGACAGAAACCATAAAGTCAAGGGAGAGAGAAACCACAGAATGCTCTGGATGAGTGCGCCAATAGCGATTACCAGTGCCCCAGATCCTACCACAGTCCATCCTAAAATAGACAAACTCTTTCGGAGCAGGGTATTAAGTAAGGGGACAGCTTTCATAGATAAATCTCCTTCCAGATGCGATAATCAGATTTTCTCTCCTTATCGGTTCGCTTGAGGATTTTCTTGAGCCTGAAATGCCCTCCAAAGAAAAAATAAGCTTTTGGGCTTGCGCTATTCAGTTTTTGTCCTTTATACTTGGCCAGTATGGTCTGGTCGAGGACCCCACTCACTCTGCGTGCTCGGTGGTCTGCTATAGCAGGGATTTTTGCTATCCTTTACAGAAAAGCTATCCGGTATGCGGTGTGGAAGGAAAGAGGAGGTCCTTGGCTTCTCTTAGCAACGATAAATAGGGACAAGGATAATCAGGGTTATGCAAACCAAAGAACAGCGACTACAAGGAAAGGTAGCTATTATTACTGGAGCAGGAAGGGGCATCGGGAAAGCTATTGCCCTTGCTTATGCCAAAGAAGGCGCCTCGGTCTGTTGTGCTGCCCGGCGCAGCGAACAAATCGAAGAGACTGCCCGTCAGATCGCCAAAGCAGGTGGACAGAGCCTGGCAGTGCAAACCGATGTTACGCAACTTGACGCTGTGCAACAGATGGTGCAAAAAACAGTAGACCACTTTGGAGGACTGGATATTCTGGTAGTAAATGCTGGAGTGAATTATGATCGACGCAAGGTTGAAGAGAGCCAAACGGACGATTGGGTGGCCACGCTGCAGGTGAATCTTGTTGGAGCCTACTTTTGTGCCAAAGCAGCCATTCCTTACCTCAAACAGCGCGGAGCGGGAAAAATCATTATGGTAGGTTCAGGAATGGGGCATCGGGGGAGTGCTGGAAGTTCAGCCTATGCCTGTTCTAAAGCTGGCTTATGGATGTTGACGCAGATTTTAGCCCAAGAACTCTGGCCTTACAATATCAGTGTGAACGAATTGATACCTGGCCCAGTCCGTACAGAGATGACCAGGCATATTGTTACTCAGAGTGCAGGAACGGTCTTTGCCATCGAAAGTGAATGGATCAAAGAGCCAGATGATGTAGTGCCTTTAGCACTCTTCCTGGCTACGCAGCCAGATAAAGGCCCGACCAGCCAAAGTTTTAGCCTCATGCGACGCATGCCCTGACCAGGGAAGACAAAGGGTAGCGAGAAGATAGAAATGACTTGCAGCAGGGGAGGATTATCCTTGTAAGCTATGGTATTTCCTGATATTATAATGCAACTATGCTCAGCAGCACTCTACTGGTCGAGGCTGGAAGGAAGCAAGAAGGCGCTTTCATACAAATACAAATCATTATCCGGTGGACAAAGGAGGCTTGTAGCACATGGCAGAAGCAATTACGCCACGGAGTAAAGATTTTTCACAATGGTATACCGATGTTATCCAGCGAGCAGAGCTTGCTGATTATACGCCGGTTCGTGGTTGCATGGTGATCCGGCCTTATGGCTATACCCTCTGGGAAAATATTCAAAAAGGGCTTGATCGTCGCTTCAAAGAGACCGGTCATCAGAATGCTTATTTTCCCCTCTTTATCCCTTATAGTTTTATCCAGAAGGAAGCTGAGCATGTCGAGGGATTCTCTCCTCAACTGGCTGTGGTTACTCATGGTGGTGGCGAAAAACTGGAAGAGCCTCTTGTGGTTCGTCCCACTTCAGAATCGATTATTGGACATCTGTACTCCAAGTGGATCAAATCTTATCGCGACCTGCCTGTCCTGATAAATCAGTGGTGCAATGTGGTACGCTGGGAGCTGCGTACCCGCCTCTTTTTACGAACCTCAGAGTTTTTATGGCAGGAAGGACACACGGCCCATGCGACCTACGAAGAGGCTGAGGCAGAATCGCGCAAAATTCTGGATATCTACGCCGACTTTGCCGAAAATGAAGCCGCGATTCCGGTGATCAAAGGACGAAAGAGCGAAAGCGAAAAATTTCCGGGGGCCTTAGTCAGTTACACTATCGAAGGAATGATGGGTGACCGGAGAGCGTTGCAGATGGGTACTTCTCATAACCTCGGTCAAAATTTTGCCAAAGCCTTTGAAATCCAGTATCTCGACAAAAATAACCAGCTCCAGCATTGCTGGACGACCAGTTGGGGAGTCAGTACCCGCATGGTTGGTGCCATTATCATGTGTCATGGAGATGATCAGGGACTAATTCTGCCGCCGAAGCTGGTGCCGGTTCAGGTAATTATCATCCCTATTTATAAAGATGAGGAAGAGCGAGGGCGGGTTATGGAGATGGTGGATCGTCTCAAAGCTATCCTCGGTCCCTCCATCCGCTGGCAGATTGATGATCGGGAAGGATATACACCAGGATGGAAATTTAACGAGTGGGAATTACGTGGGGTACCGCTCCGGATCGAAATCGGTCCGCGCGATGTTGCTAACCAGCAGGTAGTCTTGGCCCGACGGGATATTCTCGGACGAGAAGGGAAACGGCTGATTCCTCTTTCCCAGCTTGGTGGAGAAGTTGAAACTCTCCTCGTAGAAATTCAACAGAATCTCTTCAAAAAGGCCTTACAATTCCGGGAGGCCCATACGCACGAACCAAAAGACTATGAGGAATTCAAGGCTATAGTGGAAAATGGGTTTTCCCGGGCGTACTGGTGTGGAAATGCTGCTTGTGAAAAAGCTATTCAGGAGGAGACCAGAGCGACCAATCGTTGTATTCCTCTCGAACAAACCCATACAACTGCTGAGAATCGATGCATTTACTGTAACATGCCTGCCACGGAAAAAGCCATCTTTGCCCGGGCGTACTGAGGAAGGACTGGTAGCAAGTAAAGCTCAAGATATTAAGAAGGAGAGCAGACCTGAGTTTCAGATGAGGAGAGAGTAGGGATGTTTACCCTGAACCACATCGACCATGTTGCGCTTACGGTCCAGGATATGTCTCGTTCAATTCAGTGGTATCAAGAAGTGTTAGGATTGGAACGACGCTACCAAGAGGCGTGGGGGGATGGCCCTCCGGTTATGCTCTGTGTGGGTATGACTTGTCTGGCGCTCTTTCCTTCCCAGAGTGACCACCCTCTTCCGGCACCTGATCGCAAGACGATTGCCATGCGTCATCTGGCTTTTCAGGCCGATCGAGCCAATTTTGAGCAAGCGCAGGTTGTCTTGCAAGAGCGTGGAATCCCCTTTGTATTTGAGGATCATGGCATCTCGCATTCCATCTATTTTCAGGACCCGGATGGGCATGAATTGGAAATTACGACGTATGATGTATAGCTCGAATTACCAGGGAGGAGTATCATATGGCTACCTGGAGAGAATTTGCAAAAGCTAATCCAAATCTCGCAGAGTTTGGAGCAAAGCGGTTGCAAGGGAATGTGGCTTATCTGGCTACAATTCGTCAAGATGGCTCACCACGGGTCCATCCGGTGACTCCGATCCTTGGTCAGGGACACTTGTTCCTCTTTATGGAACCGACCTCCCCCAAAGGTCATGACTTGCGTCGCGATGGACGGTATGCCCTGCATTGCGCAGTGAGTGGCTCAGATGGAGCGAGTGGTGAATTTTTGGTTAGTGGCCGAGCCGTGTTTGTAGAAGATCCCGCCTTGCGTGCACTGGCTACTCAGGCCGCAAGCTACACGCCCAAAGAGCGCTATGTTCTCTTTGAGTTACACGTAGAGAGTGCTTTATCCACCATTTACCAGGAAGAACTGCCCGTCCGGCAGCGCTGGAAAGAGGGTTAAGGGAGAGAGAACCATATGTCATTATCTTTTGACGATACCTAAAGACCGTTCCATCTCTTTATAATCCTTCTTTTTTGCAAGTAATTCCCTGACTAACGCTACATCAATAAAGCGCATCTGAGATGCTACTTCATGAAAAGTGCCCGAAAGCAATTCTTGGTACCTGCTCTTTTCTCCGAGAGTTGCAACGAGAAAAATATGGCTGTTCCACAGATCGAAAGCATGCTTCAGTTTGGCCATAGCATGATAAATATCCCCGCCAATGTGTACCTCAAAGACAAACGTAGGAACCGAACGCTCTACTCTCCGCCAGACCACATCGAGGCGTGTACTGTCCAGGGGATACTCTTCGTCAGCAACATAACCTTGAATATGACCGATCTCAACTAAAGACGCTTTTACGTCATCGTGCTTAATTATAGCTTGTTCAGTAGCAACATTAAGCTCAGGTAAGGGGGTGAGAGCAGTTTCATTCAGCGGTTCTAGATCCAATGCAACTCTTGCAGCATTTACTTCTTCAATAGGGTAACACTGAAAAACCATTCTGCTTATCATCTGCAAATCATGGGAAGTATATCTGTGAGATTTCCATAAGCTAGGTGGAAGGCAATATTCTACATCGAATTCAAAGCGGAGTGGCCAGAGTACTTCATTTCGCTTTATCTCTTCTGGCCAAAGAGGATTGGTTTGTTTGAATTTTGTTACCACATGGCCAAAACCTACTATCCCATGTACAGGTTTAGACACATAAAACAGTAGGCCATCACCTTCTCGCAACATATTCCATAAAGCTCGAAGCTCTCGAAAATCTTTTAGCCCCCAAAGGTTATTATTCTCGAAGGCAATTTTCCAATTTTTCTCCGAGCCAACCACAAGCCAAAATTGCTGCATAGTATTAATCTGTTCTTTCCAAATATTGCTGAACTGTATACCTTCTGAGCCTGTCCCTCTTTGAGGATCTGACGCAAATCAACCATTGGAGACAGTCCATATTCTTCCTTAGCCAGTTTATACTGAGAATTTGGCCAACTTAGCCTTCTAAGAGTGGCCTGAGATATTGCATAATTTCATCTGACCAGAGAATCTTCCTTCTATTCCTTCAGTTCCTCTACTTCCACCGAGGTCGTAATCTCGACACAATTGCGGATAGTGCGAGCTACCGGGCAATGCTCGGCATGAATATTATGCACACGTCTAATCATCTCCTGCTTATCTGGCATTGCTCGCAAGTGGTAAGTGACGTGAATACGGCGAACAACCAGGACATTTCCCTCTTTTTCGATCTCTCCGACCGCTTCGGAAGTAAGTCGACCTTCTCCAGCCGGAATCCCGCGCGCTTCCAGCGCGCCACCAAATGTACCGGTGAGTCATCCAGCGGCTGCGGCCACCAGATAATCTAAAGTAGTCGCATGGGGTTCATGTACATGCGGGTCAACTTTGTAGTGTTCCGCCACCTCCGAGTGCACCCCGAAGAGCACCGGTTCGCGTTCTACAGGTATGTAGGCACGCCGTAGCGGGCCTTTGACCCGCTCAATCCTTACTTTAGACCGATAAACCACTTCCTGAGCCATGAGCACCTCCCTTGGTCTTTGCTGGAGAACTTTCTGATTTATCTGATTTAGTGGAAGGTTTGTTCGTACGCAAATGTCTGTACAGAGCCTCTGCCGTCCAGATTTTTCCTTCATATTCGATCTCTTCATCCGGACGAGCAAAGACATTCTGTCGATTACCCTGTTCATCCTCAAGCTCAAAACAGATTTCCTGCTGTCGGGTCGGATCATGCTCTGCGGCGACCTTTTCCATAAAAAGATGGGTAAGCAGGACACTGATATTGGCATACTGGACTTTCATGCGCAGCGGATCATTTTTAATATGAATAAATTTCTCGATATCGGGATGATCGACCCGCAGAGTCAGCATCAAGGCCCCGCGTCTTCCAGCCTGCGAAACGGTGTTAGTGCTCTCGCTAAATAAATTCATAAACGCAGTAGCACCCGGAGATTTATCGATAGTGGCATTGACTGGCGCACCTTCCGGACGCAGGATAGAGAGGTCTGTGTTATGTACCACATAAAAGTTTCCAAATCCGGCAACGTAGTTATTGTTATCCGGAATGGTAAAATCGTAAAACTCTGTGGTATCTTCTATCCCTCTTTGCAGAGATTTAATCTCACGGAGTTGTGGAATCATGTTGAGATAAAAGCGGGCGAGATGACGATCTGTAGGGGTGGTCTCTTCATGCTGGATGATATTCTCCATCATCCGTGTAAATAAACGAGAACTGAGGGTTCGCCGGCCATGACGGAGTGCAGAGAGGGCAGAAGAATTGATGCCCAATACGCGGGTGGCAGGAAACCGGAGAATAAAGGTCACACAATCATCTGGTAACGTATAGATCCGGCCTTTTAAATAGACCTTATCCAGAATTCTCTCCAGCCGGCGTCTCTTCTCGCTGTGCCGGAGATAAGGGAGGATTTTCAGTATAATATCATCGGCATAAAGAGAGAGCTCGTATACATCTTTACGATTGCTGATGCCGGAAGAGGTGACAGTTCCTTCCCGTTTTTTACCATGCACCAAGGTCTGCCCACCCAATAAACTGATCAGGGCTTGGAGTTCTTCCACCATGGTTCGCGAGACGGAAGAATAGGTAATACGCCCTCGTCTATTATCTACCACCCCATCGGTGTCGATAAGTCCAGCGATAAAGGCTAAGGCTGTCTCTTCCGAAGCACGCCAGATTCTTTGTGGAATGTGTAAGGTATAGCACTTCCGGCCAGTTTGCCAGTCGGTCAGTTCCAGAAATTTATGGAGACTATACGCATTGGTAGAGACTTCATAGACTGGAGATTGATAGTCACTCCGTTTTCTTTGATGCGGCTGGACATGAAGTCCACAATAGGTATTAATAATCTCTACAAAGCGCTCTATAACCTCTCGACTATCTCCAGCAAATTTTAATCGGTAAGCGAAACGCTGTTTTCCTAATCCTTTGTAGTCCTTCTGGTAGACCCTTTTATGGCTGAGATACGCACATCCATCTCCGAGATAAGCTCCTAGTGCCCATCCTAGATCTGGATCGTGATAAGAGCTTGCATACCAGAATTCTCGTTTAGGGGTAAGAGTAAGATCGCCAACCTGTAACTGATCGGCACGCTTGTAACCAAAATCTCCTCTATTGTAAACAAGAGTCGGATGCCAAAAGGAGGTGATAATATAGGAATGGTCGTTAAAGACTATCTTGATATTGTCTTGATTCTCGACCAGAAACTCATGTACTTTTTCGACCGGTTTCCATTCGAATTTTCCACTTACCATATTAAAACTAAGCACATGATCCCCCGCTTGTACCTCTTGAATCTTCTGCACACCAGCCTGCGTGAGGACCAGGGCATCTTTCCGAATACAACCGACCCCCCCTCCAGTACGATAGACCATAGCCGATTCAGCTAAACACTGATAAATCCCTTCCAGACTGTCTTCTTCGATTGGGATAACGTAACAGTTATGCACAACCTGGAAATTCGCCGTATAGGTGTTATCTTCGGCTATGGAAAGATTGTAGACCAACGTTCGCATCTGAGTAGATTGTATCGAGCGCACCCGGAAATACAGGGCACCGTTGTGCACACGATAGTGATGGACAAAATCAAAATTTTTGAGCTCAGCCTCTGCTTCGTAATAATCGGCCATCCATTGCATCAAAATGTTTGCATAGTAGACTGTGGCTACATTGATAAGCGCCGTAGGGTGCCTCTGGCAGGGCCCATTATCGTAGTCCGGGTCGAAGGAAGCCACAATATTTAATTTACGGAGGATAAGATAGACTTGTTTCATCAGTTCTGGATTAGCCATAATCAAACGTATTCCTAGGGCACCTGTTTTGCTCTGGGTATAAGGAAACCCATCTCCTCGAAACAATCCACTGATGAAACGCTTCAGATGCTCTTTCGATTGAGAGAGAAACCATGGTGGAAGAGTCTTATTATGGTTATAACGGCTTCTGATAAATACGGAGAGAAAATCGGCTAGGAGCTTATTATGAATATAAATCCGGCACCATTTCCCTTCTTGACCATTTCGCTCGTTATAGGTTGGGATAACTCCAAAGAGTTCTTCCGTTAAAGCCATGACCTCATCCACATACCCAAGCTCTTCTTGATGGAAGGTAAAATAGATACATTTATTTTTCCCGTTGACTTGGAGGAGACCCCCTTCAGCATAAAAATACCCCAACCACTTATTGAAACGATAATCTACCGGGATGTAACGATACACTTTTCCAGTATCTCGATACCCATGCGCTCCATGGCCACCGATAAAATGCGTACGCTGATAAATATACTCTCCTTCATTCTCTACTTCTTCACCAGGGAGATACTCGAGCAGATCCAAGACTTGCGGTACCGGAACAGAGGTATCCATACTAATGTCAGCTACCTTGAGATACTCACCGATCTGTACCGTTTCAGCAGCCTTCCACCGCTCCACCCACTGACCATCCTCTTTGGTCAGTACCAATAACTCATGATTTCCAGTACAGTGAAGAGGAGAGTGATTGTAGGCTACAGTAAGAGTATAGATCAGCTCATCAACCTCACGTACCAGTACATTATCGACTCGCTGGTATTTTCCGGTATGAGTAAGCACTCTGTCTCCAATGGTGACATCTTCGATAGGAAGGATACCTAAATCAGTAATCACATCTGTGCCGGCCAGGAAACAGTTGCTCAGAGTAGGCCGTCTGCGGGCGTCTTCGCGTCCGGCTCCATGCATAACACGTCCCCCCGGCACAAACTTAAAGTCCACCAGAATAGAGAGAAATTTTTCATACCAGTAGGCTGGATCCTTTTCGATAGACGCAATAGCTCGTGCCACTCGATCCCAAAGATGCAAGGGGCCTTTCTCGCCGGGAGCCAGATATTTTTTGCGCAGGACATCGACAGCCAGCTCATTGTCTCCATAATAGGTGATGGCATCGAGAGCGGATTCCAGAGGACGACTCCGCGGCACTTGCTTCAAATAACGGTCCTCAATCAAATGCAGAAGCTGCCGCAATTCCGGCGAAGCTGGAGGGGCTTGCTTGAGAAGGGTATGTAAACGAGGGAGCAACGAGTCGATTTTATTCCCAGCTCCTTGCGGAGAAGGATGGTGTGATCTGAGAAGATCGGAGATGCCCTCCGTATGGGTAGCGTTCACATCATACTTTCTGGAAGCCATGCTTCCCTCCTTTCACTGGAAAAGCTATGGGAAGTTTTTTCACACGGCTTATGAAAAAGCCACAAGCGAGAGTACCTATATAAGGATTTGTAGTCGAGGAATCGATACCTGGCTTTTCTCCAAACAGACCAAGAGGAGATATCTACGGGCGTGTATAACCCCATACTGATTACAGGGGAACCGTTTGCGATGAGTCAGAAGATGCTCTATGACTGGTAGAGGGCTGTCCCTCTCGTTTTTCTCGTTCTGCTAACAAGTCGATCACCTGATGGCAGAGCTCTTCTACTCGAAAGGAGATCATGCTCTGCCCGGTAATGGCCTCAAACCAGCTATCCTTGTGATGGACAAAAAGATTCTCACCATCCGTATCAATTTCCAGTTCTGCCAGTGGGAGCGTAAGCTGTGGAAGTATCCGCTTCAAATTGGTGATTCCTTTGCGAATCTTCTGCAGACTAACCCCTCGTTCCAGCAATCGCTGAATCACACTCAGTTGAATCAAATCACTAAACGAATACTTCCGTCGTCGTGCACTTTTATCCGTCGGTGCGAATAATCCACTTTCATCCCAGTACTGTAACTGGCGATTGGTAATCCCCAAGATCTGATAGACATCCCGTGAGTAATACCACCGGTTAATCACATCAGGTGGTGTCATACTCTCCCCTCCTTTTGGATTTTCTGCTTGACGAATAAACCCAGCTTAGCAGGAAATTGTTTTTTTCGCAAGAAAAATCGACAAGATTAAACAGATTTTTTCTGCTCGTAACCATTTGAATTTAAATTATTTACCTCTCTATCGGCTTGTAGCAAGCAATACCTTTAACACTCCGGGTTGTTGGGCGTACCGGAGCGCTTCTACAGCTTCAGAAAGGCCAAAAATCCTGGTAATCAATGTGGAAAAAAAGAGAGCATGATCCTGGAGGAAAGGAAGTGCGGCTTCAAAACGACCACAGCGAGAGCCTATAAGCGTAATTTCATCAATCACCAGCGAAGCAGGATTCCAGTGTAAATCTCCGGCATAGGTGCTCTTCAACACGAACGTCCCACGCGGACGAAGCGATTTCAGAGCCAGATGAAACCCTTCCGGCGAGCCAGAGGCCTCTATCACCATATCAAACTGCTGGGGCGTATAGTCTCTGACCAGGCAGGTCTCAATACCCAGAGGGTGTAAGAGTTTTAGTTTAGCCGGGTATTTTCCCACACAGCAAAGAGTACAGCCGGTGGTATGCAATATCTGAGCGATCACCAGGGCCAGTTTACCATCACCGACAAGGAGGACTCGATCTTGTGGGGTGATAGAGACCTGATCCAGAATTTCTAAAGCCGCAGCAAGCGGTTCCACAAACACTGCTTCCTGATCAGAAATTCCTTCGGGAACCACGTGCAGATTGCGTATCGGTAGAGTGAGATATTCTGCAAAAGCACCATCCTTGTTCAAAATGCCGAGTACAGTCCGATACGGACAATGCCTGGACAGACCAGACGAACAGGCTGGACACTGGCCACAGCCGCAATTGATTTCCCCCACTACTCGCTGACCAACCCATTCTGACTCTGCACACTCGACCACTTTTCCTACAAACTCGTGACCCAGAACGCCTCGAAATCCCATATAACCACGGGTAATCTCTACATCTGTATTACAGATCCCCGCCAGGATAGTCTGGATCAAGGCCTCTCCCTTTTGAGGAACAGGGATGGGCACATCTACTAAAGATAACTGTTGATCAAAAAAGAGTGCACGCATGAGGATTCAAAAGCCTCTGATCATTCAGTAAGCAGAAATTTATTCCTTTCCTCTGCTCGCGACAAACTCTGAACCAGAAGGAAGGACTCCACAGGACGTTTAAAAAATTTTCTCATGATCAGGTCGTAAAAGAATTCTAACAGAGTTCTCTCATCCCTATCAACTCCAAATTCATATCGGGATAGCAGATGAGTAAGTGAGAAATTTGACCATTTTTGCGCCAGCACAAAGACAAATCTGCTTCTTTTGATATATCTTTTGATATAATAAATTAAATAAGAACTCATAGCGAGTAAAACTCAGCATGTCATGCTGAGTCCTTTGATTCGCTCACGGATATGGACTACCCTGCGCTTCACTCCCGAAGCAGAGCGAAGGGGAATCATATGGTCACCCGGGATGACGAGTGGACTGCCCTACGCTGCGCTCCCGAAGCAGAGCGAAGGGGAATCCCAGGATGACAAGAGGGAAATACTTGCTATAAGTTCTAGGAACAGTTCAAAAGGTCATTACCTTTCACAGAGGGCTTTTCTTACTCCTCATTTCGGAAATTCTGCAAAGAATCTCCTAATTCAAGCCTTTCCAAGGGATTCTTCGCTTCCTCAGCCTGATAAGAAGGTGATACTCGCTTGGTAATGTTGCCGAATAAAGAGAAAAAACGAGTGGCTGCAGCACTGGTTGCCTGTTAGAAGGACGATCTTTATTCAAGGAGGGATTCCATCATGCCCAATCTAATTCGATGGTATATTAAATCTGCTTTTGTCTATTTCTTTGCTGCCCTTCTGGTCGGGGTACTTTTAGCTGCTCAAAACGTGGTAAATCTCCCTCCTCCCCTTGCTGTCCTAGGACCGGTTTACTTTCATCTCTTTATGTTGGGCTGGGTGACCCAGCTCATCTTTGGAGTGGCGCACTGGATGTTTCCCAAATATTCTAAAGAACAGCCACGGGGTAAGGAATCGGTGATGTGGGCTGCTTATATCTTCCTGAATGTGGGCTTATTGCTGCGAGCCATCGGTGAACCAGCGCACACCCTTAGACCCACTGCAGGATGGGGATGGGTTGTCGCTCTCTCGGCTGTGCTGCAATGGCTCGCCGGAGTGGGATTTATCTACAACACCTGGCCACGGATTAAGGAGAAGTGAGATGCCTCGATTAAGTTGCTGGTTTATTCGTTGTGCCTTACTCTATCTCTTTTTAGGATTTACCTTAGGGAGTCTTCTCCTCTTGCACAAAGGGATAGCGTTTTATTCTGGGCTCTGGTGGGTATTACCAGCCCATATTGAATTTGTACTGATTGGTTGGACGGTGCAACTGACTATGGGAGTAATGTTCTGGATGTTTCCACGGTTTGGTGGCGGAGCGAGTCGAGGCAATGAGCTAGCCGCCTGGTTGGCCTTTGGTCTGCTAAACCTGGGAGTATGGTTAGTAGTCGTTGGAACTCTGATCAATACTACAAGCTGGTTTTTCTTTGCAGGACGAGGAGCCGAGCTCGGTGCGGTCATTGCTTTTGGCAGGCATGCCTGGCCACGGATTAAACCTCTGACCGTATCCTCAACCTAAAAATCTTCTCTCCTTCTCTCAAAAGTACTACAGATTTTACGGGGAAAAACCGATAGGGATAGAGAAAGGTCTGACCGCTTCGATTAGAGTATCAATCAGACCGGTAAAACCATATTCAAATAAACAACATCTGAGAAGGAGAGAACCAGATGACCCTCAGTCCCTATGAAGTACAGGAGCGTCAGGACTCTATGCTACGTGAGGCTGAACACCATCGGCGTGTTTCCTTCGCTCTTCAAAGAGAAGCAGAACATTCACCCCAAGGAACTCGAAACTCTTTCCGGAATCTCTGGCGCTGGGTAACGCGGACGAAAACCCCTCACACTCCAGAAAGCTCTGCTGCCCTGATCAGACGATAAGCACAGTTATATTAAGAACCTGTAGCAAAGAAGGAAATAAGAGAAAATAAAAAAACCTCGTAATTCAAAGGGGGTCTGTTTGACCCATTTCTATCCGGAAAAACAGTTGCTGCCAGATCCCTATTCCGCTTAGCCTCGCCCAATGAAAGGCATCTTCGTGGCCATGATGGTTATGAATTGCACGTTGGCATCTAACGGTAAACTGGCCATATACACTACAGCCCGCGCCACATGCTCGACATCCATTGTCGGCTCCACTGCAACTGTACCATTAGCCTGCAAAACGCCGTCTTTCATTCGGGCTGTCATCTCAGTTGCCGCATTACCAATATCGATTTGACCGCAAGCAATATCGTACTTGCGTCCATCTAAAGCCGTTGCCTTCGTGAGACCTGTAATCGCATGCTTGGTCGCTGTATAGGGTGCGGAGTTAGGACGGGGGGCATGAGCGGAGATGGAGCCATTATTGATGATGCGTCCACCCCGTGGGGTCTGACTTTTCATGAGTTTGAAAGCTTCCTGTGTGCAGAGAAATGCTCCCGTCAAGTTCGTGTCCACCACCGCTTTCCATTGCTCGTAGGAGAGATCTTCCAGGGGTACAGGCGGTGCACCGATCCCAGCATTGTTGAACAGGAGATCGAGCCGACCAAAAACCTCTTTCGTCTTGGCAAACAAAGCCCGAACCGAAGAGGGATCACATACATCAGTCGGCACCACTAGAGCCTGAGCACCATATGATCCGGCCTCTGTCTGAGTTCTCTCTAATGGTTCTACACGACGTCCGGCTAAGACCACAGAATACCCCTCTCGTAGTAGAGCAAGTGCGGTACACTTGCCAATACCAGTTCCTGCCCCTGTGACAATAGCCACTTTCCTCAATTCGTTCATCTGGTCTCTCTCCTCCTCATCATCCTGCAACTAGGTTATCCTGAGGCAACTCTAACTCAGAACCATATGTCTATCTCGAGATAAGAACTCCTCAAACTCCTCTATAGCAATGTACAATGCGCAATGAACAGCGAACAATACAGGTGAGAGGCAACGGATCAGTGAACTGGTGAATCTTCGGAGCCATGGAGATACTCATATCCCTTATTTGTTCATATAGGTGGCCACATCTATGGAGGCACGAGGGCGTACCGATTTCACCATTCCAGCCAAGGCTTGTAACGGTCTCAGATGTTCCAGCTTCTTACACCTACGGAGGATGATAAACTCCCCCCGACGCACCAGCTCTACTTGGTCACCATCGGCCAGAGAAAGCTCTTCAGCAAGGCTTCTTGGGATATGGAGATGAGGCTGATCCGAGACTTTTATGGTAATCATAGTAGATAGCCCTTTTCAAAAGCTATACTCAATACCAATTATAATGTGAGTCAGGCACCAAATATAGAGGTGCTTGATTATACTTTCTGGGAGAATCGAGCCTCACAACTGATTTTCTTCATCATACCAATAGCTTCTATCGACTCCTCAGGGAATATATGCGGTTTTAGATTATGAATCTGGTGACTCCACTCCTCAGGAATCTCTTCACTGGAGCTATGCTGCATAATATATAATGCTGTCGCTAACCGTTCAAGTTCTGCAACACCTTTGTTACCGAAATGGGCTGTAATGAAGTTTAGAGGCTTCTCATAAGGAATAGCGTTTTATCCCTCCTCCACCTCAATCCCCAGTTGCCGGAAGGTCTCCTGGATTTTATCCTCATACTCCTGCTCCGAGATCTCCCCTCCGGTAGCGGTCAGTTCGAGCTCCAGGGTCTGGAATTTGCTCTGCAGGGGGTTCATAACGCCCATAATGCCGGAGACTTTGCCTTTGGGTATGCGGAATTTGAGTTGTAATGTGGCTTTGGTTCTTGATGAGGGAGCAGAGGACTCTTCGGTCTCTGCTGGCTGCTGTGCTTCTTGAATCTGAGGCGACTCGGTTACAGTGGCAGGTGGATAAGGGAGGGGAGCTGTTTCCGGTGGTTCGGCTTTCTTCCGCTGTTCACGGCAGAGGGCCTCGCTGATCAACACTTCGTTTCCAGAAAAGGCTACGGATGCTTGTTCTTTAAAATACTGGCAGATAGGGGTATCGCCTTCCAGTTCTCCCAATCCAAAGATACCCATACGTACCCCTTCCATAATACCCTGTTCCCAGATATCCCTACTGGCCGGTCTCGGTTCGCCAGGGGTTTTGTAGGAGGCTTGATAGAGTTGCTCAGTGCTCACGAAAGTTTTCCCAGAGAGATACTTCTCTTTGATCACAATGGGGAGGATTTTTTCGAGAATCTCTCCATCGCTACGGAGCTTTTCATACACTTCCTGATCCAGTTTCTTCTCCTCCCCAAAAGTCGGTATTCCCAGATCAACTTCTTTCCATCCATCTTTGCCTGGAAGCGCCACCAGGCGATAGAGTCTCCGCATCGATTCTTTGATCTCTGGCTCTCGCTTTTTGAGGTCTCGCTTGATCTCTTTTTTCTGCTCCTCGGAGAGATTCAGAGTAGTATCCTGTTCAATGGCTGCATCGGCCAGTTGCCGTTTGAGGGTCTGGAGAAAAGCGGATCGTTCTGATTCGAGCGGATAGAGAAAAAATAAAGTATTCCGGTAGACCCGTGGGGTTTGTCCTTTAGTCGTCAGAAGCGCATCCATCACTTCTCTATTTTCTCTCTGCAGGATCACCAGCTTCAACTCCTCGGAATCAGTGATATCCCCAGTCTGCTCTTTCCAGAGAAATACTTTCAGCCTCCCACCCTGAATATGCTCTTTTAACAGCTTTCGCTCTTCCTCCACCAGCACTGATTCTGGAATATTTTCCATTTTGGTCAACCGGATACGATTCAGATTGGGCTGATTGCTGAAGAAATATTTTTCGCCTATATTCTGCAGGTAAAAGAGTTTTGTCTTGAGCTGTTCGACCGCTTCGGCCACCACGCTGGAGGGATTCTCCAGGGTGGTAGCGGTGCGTTTGATCTCGCTCAGCGTGATGCCACGTTCCGGACCACCGGAGAAGGAGTAGAGAAAGATACTGGTGGCGGTTCGGCTGCCTAATTTTAGTCCCTGATAGGCCCCACCGAGCGAGACATCCACCTTTTTAGCCCCCGCCTCGACATCAGTCAGATCCGAAGCGATGACGCTGTTGAATTCCGCACCGATATGCTTTAAGAGCTCCTGACGGATCTCCTGGTTGGCCAGGTCAAAATCGGCCAGACTGAGATACGATTTGCCGGTGTCTTTCTGGGAGTGGATCACCAGGGAGAGGAGTCTGAGCACGCCGCGAGTGCGCTGAAAGGTGGGAAAACTCCCCCAGCGATGATAGAGCACATCGACAACCTCGGGCAGAAACGGATAGGCATCGAGCAAACGCGACCGGTATTCGCTTGGTGCGACTCCAGCCGGCAGGAGTCCCTCTTTTTCAGCATAGGCCAGGAATGCCCCCACCACCTCTTTGGCTGCCTGCTCCTGTACCGTGCTGAACAGTCGTCGGCGAATGATCCTGGTAATCTCATCTTCTTGCACCGGCGTGTAAATCTTCTCCACTCGACCAGCAATCTTTTGCAGTTGCTGATACAAGCGCTCGGCGGCTTCATCGTAGTGTTCGACAAGGCTGGAGGGGAGGGTAACCACCAGGCAGACCTTTTCCAGGATACCTGCTGTTTCGGTGAGTTCTTGCATGAAGGCCATAGTCTGGGCAGCCAGGCTGCTCTCGGCCACCTTCACTCCGGCAGCTTTGGTGGCGTATTCCAAGAGCTCATCCATGAGGATAAGCACCGGTTGATGGGCGGAGAGCAGGGCTCGTATCGCTTCTTTGCCGGGAGAGACTTTCCCTGTAAACTTAACCATTTTCCCGATGAGTTGTTTTTCGATTAAGCCCCAGAGCGTCTCTTCGGTGCTCAGATTTGTCCCCACCACGACCACCTTGTTCGCCTGCCATTCCGCTGCTTTGTGGTACAGGGCAATCAAGGCATGCGTTTTCCCACCGCCAAAGGGAGTCTGGATCTGGATCACCGGATCACCACCTGCGCCAGTAAGACGTTTCTCCACAATAGAGAGCAGATTTTTCAGACCCTGGGTGAGGTAGGTCTTCTGGAAAAACGTCTCCGCATCTTTATACTCGTCTGGCCCCCGTTGCTGGCTGACCTCCCCCAGGTCTGCGGCAAAGACCTCCATGGTGAGCCGGCCACGCAAAATATCCTGATGTGGGATGGCGATAGTGTGAAATGCTTTCATGAAAACAACCTCCCCTGGGGTGATGCTTTACGGATCTCTGCTCGCAGACGTTCTCTGCCTGCTAAGAATCCATCTAAGAGCTTTTTCTCCTTGCTCTCATTCTTGACATGTGAAATTAACCGCAGAGCTCGCAGAGAACGCCGAATAAAGGAAAGTTTTTTGTAAACCTATACTCAGTAGGGTTCTCTGCGACCTCAGCGTTCTCAGCGTTTAAATGCAAATGTAACATTGTCGAACATTATACCCGATGGTTCGCTCAAATTTTTTGTAACCTGTTGAAGATATTGATCTTTGTAGGGGCGGTTTGCGAACCGCCCCTACGCGCAACCATTTGATCCGTTTTCAGTTATAAAAATGAGCGAACCGTGGGTTATACTACAACACGATTTTGTCATTCTTAAGGCTTGTTCCTTCGCATTACTCAGGACAGGCTCTGAGCGAAAGCGAGGGAACTCGACGAAGAATCTCTCATAACGTTACACCTCTCCTTCCTCTCCCTCTCGTAAAATATGCGCCAGTAACGCTGGACTGATGTGAAAACCTGTCTGCTCACGCATTTTCTCTATCGTCTGCTGCAATGAGGGTAATCTCCCTTCTCGCTTTGCTCGAAGCAAAATCCCCAAAACTCCGGTGACCTTCAGCCCGAGTGATTTAGCAACTCTTCGTCCTTCTCGTTCGTCTAATAGCGTCCAGTCTGCCTGCATCTGCATAGCCAGCGCAATGGCTTCTGCCTCACCCTTGTCCAAATCACGCCGCAGTACCTGCATGAATGACTGATTCTGCACCCTCTCGACCCGAAGCCATCTGTCCTCTATGGCCTCCCGTAAAGCTTGTGAGCCGGGAAGATCTTCTTCAACACGCAACTCTTCGAATACGGCTGAGGGAATGCAGATTGATCCAAATTGATCACGAAGGAAGGAAAGCCGACCAATAATCGCGAGAGTCAACACTGGCGAGGTATTACTCACCACGGGCATAGGTTAGATCATCCTCGAGTTCTTCCAGACCATAATGTCGCGGAATGGCTCGTTTTCCCAATAAGTGCCCAAATTCATATTTTCCCATGCCAGCCAGCTCTCTGGCCTTACCAAACGATAAAAGCCCCTGCGCATATAACGCCACCGCCAGCTCAACCAACAGTTCCTGCCTCAGACGTTCTTCTGGCAAGCGGATCGCCTGGACAACAGAATCAGGGATATCTAATTGTAGGCTCATCTTTTTTTCCTCCCTCTTCTCCCTCTGCGTTCTACATAAACGAATATAAAGACATCTCCAGTTTTTGTATATGAAACCCTCGATTCACTCAAATCTGTTCTAACCTTTTGGAATGTTGATTTCTGTAGGGGTGGTTCGCAAACCGCTCCTCGTGGATATGTTTCCGGTTACAAAATAAGCGAAACATAGGTGAAATGCTTTCATGAAAACAACCTCCCCTGGGGTGATGCTTTACGGATCTCTGCTCGCAGACGTTCTCTGCCTGCTAAGAATCCATCTAAAAGCTTTTTCTCCTTGCTTTCAATAGGTAAGGTCTCCGATATGGCTTGGGCCACACGGTAAAAGGCTTCGCGTTCCCCATAACCCGATTCCTGCAACACTTGTCTCATCTCCTCTCGTTTGCTTTGCTCCCAGAGCAGGAGAACCTGATGGAGGCAATCGATCAACTCAGAGGAGTTTTGCAGGTCTTTTTGTGCCCTTTCTTGTGGTCCCAGGATCCGGATAAACTCCTTCTCCTTTTTGATAAATCCTGCTCGATTCCATTCTCTCTCCAGGTCAATGCTACAACTCTGCGCCAGCTTACGTGCCTCGTTAAAATGCACCTTTGCTTCACCGTAATTCCAGCGATAGAGGACGTAGAACCGGGTCAAATCCGAAATCTCTCCCAAAAAGCCATTGTGCAGGATCTGACGTACTGCATAGTCCGTCGCCATCTTCCGTACATCCTCCAGAAGCCGATCTGCCCGAATGATATGGCCCTCATAGTCCATCACCTGCTCGTATTTCCCAAAGATTTCAATGGCCGAACCAATGGCAGCGATAAAAAAGTCTGCTCCCCCAATCCCCTCTTCCCAGAGCCGTTCCAGCTTTTGGTGGAGGTGTCTGTTCAACTCTTCTTTTACTTCGTTGTAAAAGCCGGTGGGTTGTCGCTCCATTTTGCGGGCGACAATGTAGATAGAGGAGGCAAGAGTAGCCGATTCCCTTGCTCGAAGCCGTGCCTGCATCTCGGTGTGCAGTGGCCAGGCACCGGTCATGATCAAACCTGAGTCTAACAAGGAGTTGATGAGCGTCTCCCAGCCCTCAGTGGACTTGTGTGCATAAACGATAACGGCAACACCATCTGGTTTTAAAACTCGCTGGATCTCCTGGAAAGATTTCTTGAGCATCTCTTCAAAGAATTGTTTTCCTTCCTCGAAGCCTCCTGGTCCACTAGAATAGGCAACAATCTCGTTCTTTTTTGGTGTCAGCGGTGTAGAAAACAAATCGGGATACAGGTCTCCAATGGTTCTTTTTAGCCAGACGTAGAAGAAATCGGAGAGATAGGAATAGGGGACATTATCGTAATATGGAGGATCGGTGAAGACTGTGTCAAAGAACTTGTCGGGATAAGGGAGGGACGTGGCTGAGGATTGGGTGACATTGGCAGAAAATACATCAAACGATGAAGAATGGTCAATCACCCTAAGCAAATAATCAAAAGAACCAATCCAGTTGCCTGTTGCATCACTAAATGGGTTAATTTCCATATAATCCCACACCATCGCTAAAGCTTGCCTGCCAAACGTGTGTGCTAGTAATTCTTTTGTAGTATGCCACACACAAGAGGTTGAATTATAGTCTGCCAACCTGTCTATTCCCAGCCCCAAATAACTCCCCACTGCCCTCGTATATTCCTCCTTATACTCCTCTTCCAGCATTTTTCTGTGTGCTTCCCGCACTTTCTCCACAAAGGTAATAAGGGTGAGTTTCTGCCTGGCATTGAACAGGTCACCCCAGGTGTTCATGCCATACACCCATACGTTGATAACACCAAAAGTTATGGGAACTCGCCTTAAAGGCTCATCCGGCACCGGGTCCATGCCCCACTCCAGCATCAGCTTTTCCCGTTTCTGCTCCAGATAAGCCTCTGCCTCTCTGAAAATCTGCATATCCTGTGCGGTAGCGATTCTGTATCTCTTGCCACTCTGGCCAGGCTTATGGGAAACAGCTGCTACCATTCGCTGTCTAGCTTTTCCTTCCTGAAACTGTTTTCTGGTGGCATCCACCACCGAACCACAGACCGGACAGGTGGCAATCGCTCTGGCAACAGTCCCCTTTTCAGGATCAAAACCTGCAGGCATCTTCTCATATCCGGTGCCTGCAATTTTGAACTTCACCTCTCCATCTTCAACACACGGAAAAAGAGCCACCTGTTTCTTCGGCTTCTTGGCCAGCCAGAATTGACGCATTAAGGGAATTTCCGATCCACAGGAGGGATTCTGGCAGGGAATGGTCCGGGCCCAGAGATAACCGACTGGAACGCTTCCATCTTCTTCGGCCGGATACAATCTCCCGATCTCTTTTTTCGCTTCCTGTAACACCCAGTCGCCCCACTTCTTTACATCTTCCAGAAGTGGATTTTTCAGGGAACGATCCGAGAGCAACTCTAGCTTTTCTTTTTGCTCCTGAGGTTTTCCATACTTCTGCGGATACTCCAGGGTGCACTTCTGAATCAGCACGGCCACCGGGTTAAGATCGCTGGCATAGGTTTCACAACCCAAACGCAGAGCTTCTAGCGGAATCGCTCCCCCACCGGCAAAAGGGTCGAGCACTTTGGGAGGCTTTCCGCCATTGGCGGCCAGAATATCCTTCCGGGCTTTTTCGATCAGTGCCGCGTTGAGGGAATTCTCCCATTTAGAGAACTCGATAATAAACTGCCGCGTTTTGTTCCAGTCGTCGATATTCTCCGGGGCAGGGATTAAGGCAGCGTAGTTGGTGGCTCGGGAAGAGGCTAACGGGCGTCTGGCCCACCAGATATGCAGGGTAGAGATGTGTCCATGTCGGATGTTTTTCTCTTTGGCCGATTCGATACTGACCTCTTTGACTGGGAAGGATGCTTCGATAAAGCGTTTATGGGGCATAGCTCTTACCCTTTTCACTCTTCTAAGATCTGGGGGATCTTTGATTCCATTTTTGCACCATCATGCTAAGCTGCATATCTAATTACCGCCGGCTCTGCCGTGCTATCTCCCTTTCTGAGATCAGGTAAGTGTCTGGCATCAGGCATCAGCAAAGTACTGTAAGCTGCATCCTTTAGATTGGTGGTTAAGTCGCTGATTTTCAGAGCCGATCATGTTCCTCTGGCTCGACAGAAGGGACAGCTTTTATTACTTTCTCAAAATCTTCACGTTTCCCTTTCTGCGCTTCTTTTTCTAAATACTCTGCTGTCAAGAGAGCCGATATTTTTTCCGCAGCAGCGAGGACCAGAAATTGATTCATGGATACCCCTTCCGCTTTGGCCAATTCCTTAATTTTTGTATAGAGTGATTTTGGTAATCGGACTGTAACCGTACTCATCGCGATCGACTCCTTATTCTATTTAAAAATTCCTGGGGACTTACCGGCGTAATGCCAAAATACTCCTCAATTCCTCTCCCGGTAAAATCCCTGAGATTGTGCGTCACAATGTAACGACTTTGGGAAGCCACCGCCGCTTCCAGAACCAGATCATCCCTTGGATCGTTGAGCCAAGGACGCCACAAAAAGAAGACGTGGTGTCTGTGGGCAATACTACAAAGATAGCGCAAGAAATTGAGGATATCTTCTCTTGTAATTGCTCCGGTCATGTGCTCTGGTCGTGTGAGCACATCCGGATACTCAAGATATAAGGGAATCGTCAAAGCGATCTGAAATTGCTCTGAAGGCAATTGTGATACAATGGCGTACGACGCGCCTCTGTCTGATCTGAGAGCAGAAACCAGAATATTGGTATCAAGGATGACTCGCATTTGATAGCATACATACCATCATTCTATATAAAAGTCAACACGCGGTGGAGAGCTTTTGGAAACGACGGAAACGCTGGTGAGGGTGAGGTCAGATGCAGTTGTGAGGACGAGACGGGGCGTAGGCAGAACTGGCCTTGCGGGCCTTGGCCTACCTGTTGACCCTCCCCGTGTTGGGCTCGGTGGCCGCCACGCTCGCCCAACGGACCTCCTGGTTGCGTCGTCAAGGCCCCTTCGCTCAGTTGATCCAGGAGCAGTTTCAGCTTGACTTTCTTGGAGCTTTTGATAGTGTGGTGTTTATCTGGAGGTAGAAAAGATCAGAATGGAACCCACAAAAACTGGTTTGGCAATTGCCCTATAAGCATGGGCAGTCCTGAACATGTAGTGATGAAGTGATAAATGTGTTATGATATCTCTTAAAATGACAATATACTTGAGAGGAGTATCATGATGCAGTGTCCAAACTGTAGGGCGGAAGACCTCGTCAAAAATGGCAGGATTCATAATGGGAAACAAAAATTCAGTACACCCGTCATCCGGTGGCTGCATGCCTGCGCCCTGGCGTTCGTGATGCCAGTGATCATCCAGGGCAAGGAGCACAGCACCCGGGCGTTACTCCAGCTTCGACGAACCTACAAGACACGTTATACTATGCAGAGTCCTCTCTACGGGCAGCGTCACCTTCGAGATCTGGGTTGTGGGCACGTACTGGCAGGGGAAATATGGGCGGCACGGGGTAGAGTACCAGGCCTATGCGGTTTCCCACGTCCCTCTTCGGTTGCGGGGCCTCCCGGATGACTACCGAAAGCGTTTTGGTATTGAGTCGAGCTATGGTCTGAAGAATCAGAGTCGTATTCGAACCACCACCAAGAATCCCGTCGTACGACTCTTGTATGTAGGTATTGCATTTTTGCTCGTCGACCTCTGGATCTATCTGGTGTGGACGGCCGTCAGTCGCCCCCGGCAAGGCGCTCGACTACTCTATACCGCTTGTTTCCCGTTCAAAACGATGCTCCGGTTTCTTCGCCAAGCCATTGACCATCATCATACGGTCACAGAAGCAGTCTATCTCAAAGAGCGAGACTTTGTGATGTACTGATCCTGGAAACGGGTATTAACGGCGCCTGGCTGATTGCCAGTGTAGCCACCCAATCGCTCTCTATTCTCGGGACGCTTATTTCTTCGCAATTCGGGGAGAGTCAAACCCTTATTCTGTTCTTTACTTTTGCCATGTACTTGCTCGGTTGTATGCTCTATATCAGTATCATTACCCTGATTTTTTACCGTTTCACGTTCGTGAGACTAACTACCGAGGCGCTCACCCCACCGTATTGGATCAACATGGGAGCCGTGGCGATCACCACGCTGGCCGGGGCAAACTTGATGCTGCATGCTGCAGAGTGGCATTTCTTGATGGAAGTCTTGCCATTTTTAAAAGGCTTCACCCTGTTCTTCTGGGTTGCCGGTACTTGGTGGATTCCGTTGCTGTTTATCCTCGGGGTATGGCGTCACCTGTACAAACGCCATCCGTTGACCTATGATCCGTAGTACTGGGGCATGGTGTTCCCTCTGGGCATGTACACAACCGCTACGCTCCAACTCGCAAAAGCGCTGGATATGCCTTTTTTGGTTTATATTCCGCGCTTTTTTATTTTCATTGCTCTGTTAGCCTGGCTGGCAACGTGTATTGGGCTGTTGCACAGTATAGTCGGGAATGTATTTCTCTCCAGCCGAAAAGTATAAAGACGCAAATAGGGAATAAGGCCAACTGGCGCTCGGAATGAGGCACTCAATTGCAACGGTATTAGATCTGAATCACAATCTAGCCAACATGTTGACCGGTTTCATATACCGGAGTGCAAGCGGGAGGACAGGGAAGCTATAGGCCTTTTCCCGTCAACTCTTCAACAGGAGTAGGGCCTTCCAAGAACTTGATTTTTGTATAAGATCTGGGTAATATCACGAAGTGATATGCTGAGTTTTAAGCTCTTGGCGCAATGGAACATTTTGTAGGATTGAGTGAGTTGTATCTGAAAAGAGGCAAGAAGAACATAGGCTAGGAACTGTAGTATAATATGTGCTGAAAGAAATGACAAAAGTATACCTTGATGTTTGTTGCCTGAATAGACCGTTTGACGATCAGACCCAGGATCGGATACATCTGGAAGCCGAAGCGGTTATCCTGATCCTGAAGCATTTCCGAGCAGGCGAGTGGCAATGGGTAGGCAGTGAGGTGTTAGACTTCGAAATTGATCAGACCCCTGATCTAGACCGGAAAGTTCGTGTTAGATTATTAACGATTGACATGCATCACTCTATTCTTATGCAACAGAGAGAAGAAGAGCGTGCTCAGCAATTGGAAGCGCTAGGCTTTCATTCCGTCGATGCTTTGCATCTGGCTTGTGCAGAAAGTGGTGGAGCCGATATTTTTTTAACTACAGATGACCAGTTGCTCCGCCGTGCGTCTCGTCTCTCTGGATATCTGCACGTCCGAGTAGAAAACCCACTGACATGGCTAAAGGAGGTAATGAAGCAATGAGTGTACAGCCAATGACATTAGAGCAAATCCGCTTAGCTGGCTTGGAAGCTCTGGCCCGGGAGTTAGGACCAGTAGGTATGGTGCGTTTTTTACAGCAGTTTGAGACTGGTCGAGGAGATTATTCGGTGGAACGGCACCAGTGGCTCGATAAGCTAGATGTTCGAACGGTAGCGGAAAAGATCCAGCAGCGAAGGAAACCTGGAGAGTCAACAAAATGATCTCATAGAGAGATAGCTACTTTCAGAGGCTGTTTGAAAAGTTCAGGTTGCTGTGAGCCGACGTAGCAGTAGGCGCGTCATAGAGAGATAAATCATCGCTTCGCTGCTCTTGGGCAACTGGTCGTAGTCTTTGCTCAGACGGCGTGATTGATTAAGCCATGCCAGTGTGCGCTCAACGACCCACCTACGAAGGAGAAGAACAAAGCCTTTGGAGCCTTCAGGGCGCAAAGTCACACGAAGGACGAACCGCATATGCTGCGTCACTCACTCGATCAGCTGCCCACGAGAGCCCCCATCGACCCAGAGGAGGCGCAGCTTTTTACCCGCCTCGCTGAGCCGGGCAAACAATAGGCGGGCACCGTGAGGATCAGACACCGAAGCCGCCGTGACGATGACGAGCAACAATAGACCCAGCGTGTCAACCAATACATGACGTTTCCGCCCTTTCTCTTGTTTGCCTTTGTCATAGCCGCGTTCGCCCCCCACCTCGATCGTCTTCACGCTTTGACTGTCGAGACAGGCGGCTGTGGGATGCTTGGGACGACCCTCTTGCTGGCGCACCTGAGCGCGTGAGGGGTGAGTGTTCGTACAATTATGCTCAGTGACTCCATGGCACTCTTATCCCTTCTCTTTCGAGGTCTTGTTTGGAGATTATATAACGCACCACTTCCACTCTTTCTGTGGGGTTAAGTGTTTCGGCTGGATTCTGAATAATAATCAGTTCAGGATCGTGGGCTGCATTCATCACCACATACAGATAATACTCCGCTTTGAAGCGGAGCGCTTTGAACCATTCATTCTGGGTCAAGGCTACTACTCTGGTTTCGGCCCGCGCTTTGACCTCAATATAGCGCACACTGCCATCGTGTGCGATAGAACGGATATCAAAACCGAGATTGTCCGCCGAGACATCCTCTGGCACTCGTCCCTGTTCCCTCTCATACGCCATGGCCTTGTCCATACCGATCCGCTCGATCTCCGCATCACTCTGCATCCCTTGCGCCACCTGGGCTGGTGGGTGTACCCGGATGATCCCCACACACCGAGGGGTGCTCATGGTCAGGCTTCTTTCCTTCTGGATCTGTATTTTCAGCGCTTCCAGAGCCTGCTCATACGCTGCTTTTCTTGCTTCCTTATTTCTGATGACCAAATCCACAGGCTCTCCCTGCTCTTTCCGGCCATACAGGGCGATCAATTCCCCATCCAGGGTGACGAGGAAGTGTTCCAGGGATTTAATACCGTACTTCTGCTTGATCTCCGCCTGCCGGTTCCGTTCGGTGAGCAACTTTTTGCGGTAGGCTTCGAGCGCCGCTATTACCTGATGCAAAGTCCGATCCTGGAGCGATTCCACCTCCACCACAGCACCCTCAGACGGTGTCCCTTCGGCCAGATCCCAGATCACCGCCGGTGAGATGGCGCGTATCTCACTGCCATTCACATAGAAGGCAAAGAGTTGTTTTCCCGCTACACTACCGGTACCATCGCGGATTTCCCCCTCATAGAACAGGATAAATCCGTTGAGCAGGCCATCCGGATCGCAAAAAGTCGCTCCCTGAAGAAGCGCGGAGGAAAACTGCTGCTCTATCCACACCAATAGCGCTTCAAAGAGGGGATGACCAAAGGAGACGAACTCGGCTTCAGGATTTTTAAAGGCGATCTCCTTGTCAAAAGTCACTCTGGGATATCTCTTGAGCAATTCGCCAAAGGATCTTTTGAACTGATCCTGGTCTGCAATGTTGCGGAGCGCAAAGGGGATCGTCTCGACCGCTATCAATCCATCGGAGCGTGTCCGGAGTTTTCCTCCGGCGCGGAGAAAGGCTTTTTTGAAAAAACTTTCTGTATACTCGGGAATGAGTCGATATTCACGCGCCTGCTGCGCCATCTCCTGTATCCGGGTATAATCAATGTAGCGCGTGGCGAGGCTTTCTCCGAGGTGATCTTTTACTCTGGCAATATAGTCCTGATCAACGGGAATATCGATCTCCTGAAGAATCTCCTCGATATTACGGGCATTGGCCGCCGCTTCCAGGAGGAGCTGGGCCAGATTTTTAGTATAGAAGACCGCACTGAGTACATCAAAGACCTTGTCACTGCCGAGCGCCTGCCGAATCTCCTCCAGTTTTTGAAACATTTTGTGGAGCACTCTGCCTTCCCAGGTGTCTTCGGCCACCAGATTATACACATAGACCTCTCGTTGCTGGCCGTAGCGGTGAATGCGGCCCATACGCTGTTCTAATCGGTTGGGATTCCAGGGGATGTCATAGTTGATCAGGAGATGACAGAACTGGAGATTGATCCCCTCCCCCGCCGCTTCGGTGGCCACCAAAATCTCGGCTTCGGTCTTGAACACCTTTTCGGCCTTGATCCGGTCTTCTAACTTCATACCCCCATGAATGATGGTTGTGGTGTATCCCCACTCCCGAATGGCGTTCTCCAGATACTCCAGGGTATCGCGGGACTCGGTAAAGATAAGGATTTTCCGCTCTGTTTTGTCCGGATATTTCTGCTGTAAATCCTGCAGCGCTTTTTGCAGTTCCTGGAGCTTGATCTCCTGTCCCAGGGCCCGTTTGGCCTGCTGGATGAGTCTCTCCAGGGTCTGAATCTCTTTGGCCAGCTCTTCCTGATTCTCCGCCACACTCAGGGTTTCCCAAATCTCTTCTTCTGCCCAGCGTTCCGCTTCGCTCAGGTCCTCGACCATGTCAAAATCGATGGTCTCTTCTGCAGTTTTGCTTCGTTCCCGTGCTCCTTTGAGCAGCTCTTCCAGGCGTTTTTTGCGTCGCTCCAGCGATTGTTGCAGGGCATAGATGCTCGAAGCGAGTCGGCGTTGCAAAATGACCAGGGCAAAGGCGACGTTTCGTCTCCGGTCATTCGCTAAGGCCTTGTTATACTGGGTGTTCACATATCTGGACAGGGCATTATAGAGCTCTTTCTCGGGAGAACGTACCCCTAAATTGAACGGAATCGTATAGACATGGCGTGGCAAGAAGAGTGGTTTACCGGCGAAGTCGTACAAATCCTCTTTTACTCGTCGGATAAACAGGGGGTTGTCCTGGTGCAGAATCGATTCGTGTATCATGGCATTGGTGGCAAAGAAGCCGGGCTCCAGGAGATCGAGAAACAGGCGATAGTTGTCCGGATCTCCTTTATGCGGGGTAGCGGTTAAGAAGAGGAGATGGGAGGTGATGCGGGAGAGGGTTTCGCCCAACCGATAACGACTCGTCTTGCTGATTTTGTCCCCATAGCGATAGGCACTCATCTTGTGCGCTTCATCCACAATGACCAAGTCAAAATGCGCTGCGGCAAGGGAGGGGAGAACCTCCTCTCTTTTCGCAAAATCAGAGGAAGTTTTGCATCAGTTTCTCCCGATCTTTCCAGCCTAGAGAAGAGGATAATGTTGCTATAAATATACACGGCTGTCAGGACTTCAGCAAGATTTTTCCCCACACCGATGGTCAGGCTCGGGAATCGTCTGCCCTCCTTCTTCCCTCCACTTTTCTCTTGACCCTCCTTTCGAAGCGTCTTATAGTGAGAGAGAAGGGAAGAAGGGGCTTATCAGGATGCATTCTGGTTCTTGAAAAGGTTTCTGAGAAGAAAAAAACGGCTATTTTTTCCTCCCGGGATCGTAACGGGGTTCCCTTTCTTCAGACTTCAGGAGACGCAAGGTAAGGGCAAGCAATGTTCTGCGTCCAGAGAAAAGTTCATGACCAGGAGAATAGAATATATGGCTATCACTATGGATTTTGAGATCTATCATTCGAATGAGGGGGCTACGCCTTACTATGGGGTGAAAGAATTATTAGCCCTGGAGGATGAGGCGGGTATTCAGAAGGCTATTGTGATGCCTACCCCCATCTTCCGTCCGCATAACAAACAACTTGCCGAAAAAATTCGGGGAAATGACCGCTTAATCGGTTGTGCCAACATCAACCCGAATTTTGGTGAGGAAGCGGTGGAGGAGTTAGAACAGGCTATCCAGAACTGGGGGATGAAGAGCCTCAAACTCATGCCCACTCTTCATGGCTATCAGATCGATGGGAAAGTGGTCTATCCACTTATGGAGCGGGCAAAAGAATTGGGTATCCCGGTGAATATCCATTCCGGTTCTGATGGTTGTTACCCGCTTCAGATCATGATGCTGGCTATGGACTTTCCTTCTGTGCCAATCATCATGGATCATATGGGGTATCGATATCATGTGCAGCAGGCTATTGCCGCCGCCCGCAAATGTGACAATATCTTTCTTGGAACCACCTTAATCAATAGTGAACCGGGAATGATCAAGCAAGCAGTGCAAGCGGTAGGAGCTGAGCGGATCGTCTTTGGCTCGAATTGCCCTACCGCTTTCCCGATATATGCGGTACAAAGTCTCCAGCGTGTCTTCTCTGGCCGGGAACTGGAGCTCATTTTGGGGGAAAATTTGGCCAAGATTTATGGGGTGTAGCAGGGGTTTACGGGGAGGAACAAACGTACATGTCGCGTGCAGCAGGTATCTCTCGTCTACAGACCTCAACAAAGCGAGGAGGGCTTGGGGGAAAAAAGTTTGAAAAATACTGGTTTATCCTCCCCACCCTGCTCCTCCTCTTTGTCGTCTTTATCTTTCCTCTCCTCTACTCCTTATGGGTCTCTTTTCATTATATGCAACTCGGGCGTCCTTCTGCCTTTGTCGGATGGGAGAATTTCTACGAAGCTCTTTTTGAAGATAGCCGTTTTGCAAATTCGGTGGTCAATAATATCAAAATCGCCATTCCTGCAATCACTATCGAATTTTTCCTGGGATTTTTTCTCGCCTTGATTCTGAACCAGAATATCCGGTGGAAAGCGCTTTTTACCACTCTGCTCGTCGTACCGATCATGATCTCACCGGTCATGGCTGCTATGACCTGGCGAATGCTCTATGGAGCAAAATATGGTGCCATTAACCACATCCTGAAGGGGTTAGGACTGGCCGAGGTGAGTTTTGACTGGTTTGCGACCGGCCCCCGAGCGATTCTTGCTATCGTTCTGGCTGATGTCTGGCACATGACCCCCTTTGTTATGATGATCCTCTTTGCTGGCTTGCAGGCTATTCCCGATGAGCTGTATGAAGCAGCCAGAGTGGATGGAGCTTCTCGACGGCAATCTTTTTTCACCATAACGCTCCCTCTGCTGCAGCTCCCCATTTTGGTGGCCATCCTGATGCGTTTTATCGATCTCTCCAAGCTCTTCGGTTTGATCTATGTGCTGACCTGGGGGGGACCGGGAGGAGCCACCGAAACGGTAAGTTTTACTGCATATCTGGTCGGATTTCAGTATTTTCGTATCGGTTACGCCTCGGCGCTCTCTTATCTGATTCTGCTTGTGGTCGGAGTGCTCTCTTTTGTTTTGGTAAAACTCATCTACACCGGAGGAGAAGGCCGATGACTTTTCTTCCCCCCAAATGGTTTCGATTTCTGGAATCGCTCTTTAACTACACGGTCTTGATCTGTGCAGTGACTTTTGCCCTGTTTCCTCTACTCTGGATGCTCTCTACCTCCCTCAAGACCGGGGCAGATTACTTTGCCTATCCGCCGGTCTGGATTCCGCGAGAGTTTGATTTTAGCCATTACCTGTATCTTTTTACCAAGACTGACGGTTTGTTGAGTCTGAAAAATAGCCTCATTCTTTCCCTCTCCACCATGTTTTCCGCGCTGATCTTCAGTATTCCAATGGCTTACGCCATCGCTCGTTTTCAGGTAGGGGGACGGAAGCTTCCCATGTCCATTCTGATGCTGCGGATGATGCACCCGATCGCCCTGGTGATCCCGCTGTTTCTCCTCTATCGACAGTTCAAGCTTCTGGATACCTATACCAGTCTTATTCTCACTTATACTGTGTTCTATCTTCCCTTTGCGATCTGGCTGTTGATCGGGTTTTTTCGGGATTTTCCTCTGGAAATCGAGGAAGCGGCCATGATCGATGGCTGTTCTCGTTTGGGCGCACTTGTGCGTGTGGTTTTACCTATTGTGGCTCCTGGTATTGCCGTGGTGGCGCTCTTTGCCTTTGTCTTTACCTGGAATGAATTCCTTTTTGCTGTTATCATGACCAAACAGCATACCAAAACCATGATGGTGCTGACCGCTTCGTTTATCCAATCCCCGACCGATACGGCGTGGGGTGAAGCGGCAGCCGCAGTTATTATCGGTATATTCCCCTGTGTAGCTCTCACCTTTTTCTTACAACGGTATCTGGTCCGGGGCTTAGCGTTAGGGAGTGTAAAAGGATAAAAAGCGATGCATGAAAGGAGGATATCTATGCGACAACATATCCATACAAAGGAGAAGCAAAAGGTAACCCGACGGGCTTTTCTGGCCAAAAGTGCGGCTGCTCTTAGTACACCGCTCCTTGGAGGGCTGATCTCTCCATTCACGCTACCAGTATCGAATGTCCTCGCTGGTGAGCAAAAACCCTTTGCCGGGGAGACTCTTAACCTGATCGTAAATGCCGAACCGTATGCCTATGCTTTTCGGAAACATCAGGAGACCTTTGAGAAAACATATGGTGTCAAACTCAACATCGAGATCACCGGATTAGGAGGGCCTGATTATACCAAGCAGATGGTGGAATTTACCAGTGAGAGCGGGCTGTACGATATCGTATTTATGTCACCGGTCTGGATGGCAGATTTTAGCCCCTATCTGGAACCATTAGAGCCCCTGGCTAAAAAGTGGAATCTTGATTTCAAGCTGGACGATATCGCGGAGAGTTTCCGGAAGGTGTACAACTCCTGGGATGGAGTCTGGTATACCGTGCCTTTTGATGGAGATGTGCATATCTTTTATTACAATAAAGTGGCCTTCGAGACACCTGATCACCAAAAACGCTTCCAGGACAAATATGGGTACCCCCTCCAACCACCGCAGACCTGGGATCAATGGCGTGATATGGCCGAGTTCTTCACCGGATGGGACTGGATGGGAGGTGGCGGAGACAAACGGTATGGAGGAGGAGAAGCGCTGAAGTCTGGCAACTATCCATTCTGGTGGTGGAATAGCCGTTTTGCCTCGAATGGTGGGGTCTATTTTGATGAGGAGCTGAAGCCGCTGATCAATACCCCAGCCGGGACAAAGGCACTCGAAAATATGATCGCCTCGCTAGATTTCTACCCTCCAGGGGTCTTTACCTTTGGCTCGCCAGAACTCAAAACAGCCCTCTACAAGGCGGATGTCGCCATGGCCTGGCACTGGACCAGTACCGGTAAGCTTTTGGAAGATCCCAGTGTCTCTCAGGTCGTCGGCAAGATGGGGTTTGGGCTCGTACCAGGGACCTTGTTCGGGAGTGAACTCTATCGCCGTCCAGCCCTGGCCAGTGGGTGGAGTATCGGGATCAATAAATTCTCTAAGAAAAAGGATGCGGCGATTCACCTGGTTTATTTTTATAACAGTCCGGAGATCAGTCTGGATACTACCATCGATCCAAAGACGGCTGTTGATCCTTACCGTGTGTCGCATTTCCGTTCAGAAAAGTTTCGAAATGCTTTTACCGACGCTGGGCCGTATCTGGATGCCATCGAGAAGACCTTGCCCATCGCCTTCCCCGATCTCCAGATTCCGGGAGCGAGTGAGTATACAGAAACCCTCGCTTTTGAAATCAGCCAGGCCCTGACCAAGAAGAAGTCGCCTCAGCAGGCTCTCGATGATGCTGCAAACACCTGGAACAAGATTACCAGACGCTTGGGGATGGAGAGCCAGAAGAAGGCCTGGAAGCAGCAGTATTCTGCGATGAAAGCGGTAGGGATTACGTACCGAGAGATGTAAGGACTACATCTTCAGGTATCGAACTCATAGCGAGTATCATCCTCCGCTCCCGGAGCGGAGAGTTGTCCGTTCGACTCCCGGAGCGCAGGGAAGTCCGGTCGTCATCCCGAAGCGGAGCGCAGGGCTCAGCATGATATGGTGAGACTTACCCGCTATAAGTTCATCTCTCAACAGTCATGAGGAGGAGGGAATATGAAAGGTACTTCCTTGTTGTGGAACAAACTGGTGACATGGGGTGGGCTGATAGCCTTCCTCACCCTGATCATGGTTTTTGATGTACCTTCTGGAAGGAGCCAAACCGTTCCCGAAGCTCTGGTAGTATTGAGCCACCGGGTACACAAAATCGTCTCTACTGAGGGCCAAGGAGGCGATATCACCGACGAGTGGCTCCAACAAACCGGTGTCAAGCGAATCGAATGGCAGACCTTTTCTACCGAACCGCTGCACGAACGGATCTTTCGGGAGGTCAGCCTCAAAGAGACCAATGTCGATGTCGCTTTTTTGTTAAATACAAAAGCTTTTCTCCGCATCACCACCCTGTTTGAACCCCTGGATGCCTATATGCAATCCGATCCTATCGAGGATTTTGAGGATATCTTCCCGGGAATGGTACAGGCCATGACCTTTAACGGAAAACTCTATGGGATCCCTTTCCGCCATTCTACTTCTGGATTGCACTATAATGAGGCTATCTTCGCAGAACGGGGTTTGTCTGGTCCACCCAGCACCATCGAAGAGTTTGTCGAGTATGCCAAACAACTGAGTTTTACCCGGCCGGATGGAACAAAGGTCTACGGCTTTATCATTCAGGGACCGGGGATGTATCCGAATACCGTGGATCTGGCCCGGGCCTGGGATGGGGATTTTATTACACCGGACTATAAGGTGGTGGCCAATCAACCGCCAATGGCCAAGGCCATCTCTATTTTGCGGGAATTGTATGAAGCAGAAGCTCTTCCGAAGGCGTTTACCACCGTCAATAGCGAAGATGTCAATACCTGGATGCAGACCGGACGAGCGGCGATGACCATCGGTGGTATGGGACGTAACCGTATTTACAATGACCCACAAAAATCGAAATTTCCGGGACAGATCAAAACGGTGACCATTCCTATTTCCCGGGAATTACAGCAGAAGTATGATGTCGCTCCAGCCAAGGTGGAATTCTGGACGATGGTGATCCCCCGGAATGCCAAAAATAAAAAGTTATCCTGGAGTTTTATCAAGCATATGGTCTCCAAAAAAGCCACTCTGCGTGCCGCATTGAACGGAAATGGACCGGTTCGGGATTCGACCTACGATGATCCCTCTTTTAGCAGCAAGTTGCCTTATGCGGCTGAAGAGAGACGCGTGTTAAAAGTCGCCCGGATTCCTTTACCCCCGTTTGAACAGTCTTCAAAAGCATCTGATTTTTTTGATGAAGAAGCGCAGGCGGCTATTCTGGGTTTTAAAACACCGCAGCAAGCCATGGATGACTTGACCGAAAAGGTAAAAAAACTGCTCCAGCAATGAGGGATACGATGTGGGGTGACACTTTGTCTCGGCTCCAGCTCGCTCTCCTCCCCACGCCTCTGGAAAAAGCCTCCCGGCTTTCCCAGGTACTGGGAGGGCCTGCGATCCTCTTCAAACGCGAAGATTTAACCGGTTTAGCTCTGGGAGGGAATAAAGCCCGGAAGCTAGAGTTTATTATGGCAGATGTGCTGCAACAGGGATGTGATGTCGTTATTACGACCGCAGGAGTGCAGTCCAATATGTGCCGGACCACTACAGCCGCCGCGAGTAAACTGGGGCTAAAGACGGTCCTGCTTTTGCGGGGAACCGGGGAGGAGGAGCCGCAGGGGAACCTGCTCCTCGATCAGATATTCGGAGCAGATATCCGGTTCATTGCCACCGCCGATCCCTATGACCCTCGTATCGTGGAGACTCTTGAACAGATAGGACAAGAGCTGGTGGCACAGGGGCATCGTCCCTACATCCTGCATCTCCCTGGACGAACTGGAGCGCTGGCAACGGCTGCATACATCGCAGGAGCCGAAGAATTGATGGAACAATGCACACAGGCCGATATTGCTCCAGACTATCTGATTGTGGCGGTAGGATCTGGTATTACTATGGCCGGTTTGGTCGCCGGTTTGAAATATGCAGGGAGCTCTATGCAGGTAATAGGCATCAGTGTCCAACGCCCTGCCCAGGAGATGATTCCCCGGATCATAGCAAAAGCTCAACAGGCCTGTGACCTGCTCGGACGAAAAATGAGTATCTCTCCAGCAGACTTTCTTCTGTTTGATCAGTATATCGGCTCCGGATATGGGGTACCTACTGTGGAGGCGGTAGAAGCTATTCGATTCGTAGGACGTAGCGAAGGGATTCTGCTGGATCCGATCTACACCGGGAAAGCCATGGCCGGTCTGATCGATCTGGTCCGACAGGGGAAAATTGCTCCGGAGAAAACGGTCGTCTTTTTGCATAGTGGCGGAGCTCCAGCGCTCTTTGTGCATCATCAGCTTATGGCTGGAAACCTCTTCCAGCAGGGTTCCTGAGCCAAAAAAAATCACCACGCAAAAAACAGGGGGACGAGATGACCTTACGAGACCGAATCGGATTTGATGCCGGTGCGACCCATCTGGAAGCAGCATTGGAATGGGCGGCTGAACATGCCTTTCATTATGTGGACTTCAATGCCGATCGGGAACCCAACCATTTACGATCCTGGAGTAAAGACCGGGTGCGGGCAGTGCGTGAGCATTGCACCCGATACGGGATTCATCTGGGATTACATACCCTTTCTGGAGTCAATGTAGCAGAGTTTTCTCCCTTTGTGAGTGAAGCCATCGATGAATATCTGCGTGCGAACATCGACTTTGCGATGCGTCTTGGGTGTGAATGGATTGTGGTGCACGGTGGCTATCACTTTAGTGCCAATATCGAGGAGCGGAAGGCGGCTTCCCTGGAGCATCTGAAACGGGCGGTAGCCTATGCTGAGCAGGCCGGAGCACGTCTTCTGCTCGAAAACATGAATTGTGAACCCAGGACCGCGGAAGTGCATTATCTGGGGCACACTGTAGAAGAATGCCGTTACTACTTTGAAGCGATCAGTTCCGAGCACTTTGGCTGGGCTTTTACGGTCAACCATGCCCATATGGTACCAGAAGGCATCCACGGTTTTCTGGATGCCTTTGGTCTCGATCGGTTGGGAGAGGTACGGTTAGCGGATAACCTGGGCGATGTAGAAATTCATCTCAAACCAGGGGAGGGGAATATCGATTTTGCCTCTCTTTTCAAACGATTAGAGGCTTCTGGTTATCAGCACCACTATATGATGGCTTTTGGCTCACCAGCAGACAAGATAGAGGGACGAGAGTTCTTTGTACATTGTGCCGTTTAGCTCTGCCCCCTTCAAAATCTCCTTGCAAGTTTTCTCTTAATCTAGTATGGTGTTGGTATACCCAAAGTATCACCAGCTAGAGGGTAACGAAGAGTTAGCGGATCTGTGGATTGAGACTCCCGGCTCAAAGATTTTATCGGGGGTGCAACAGAGGATCATTTTTTATGTCGCGAGAACAGCCTCATAATCTATTGGACAAAGACTCTTTACCTCTGGAATCTCTACGGGAAAGTGATGACGATCCGGCTGCCAGTATTCTGGTAGTAGATGATGAGCCAGGGGTCCGTGGAGTAATGGAAGAAATCTTGGCTCGGGAGGGATACAAGGTCTCCACCGCATCAGACGGGGTAGAAGCCCTTACTCTGGTTCATACACAACGCTATGATCTCGTTCTCAGTGATCTCTATATGCCCAAGATGGATGGCTTAGAGCTTCTGAAAAGGATCAAGGACCTCCCTGATAGCCCTGATGTGATCATCATTACGGGACATGCCTCTGTCGAGAGCGCAGTACAGGCGATGAAGCTAGGAGCAGCCGATTATATCCCCAAGCCCCTCAATTTTGAACTGTTACGTCTGGTTGTCTCGAAGACCCTTAACCAGCGGAGATTAAAACGGCGAGCAGCAGAGATGGAGTTTTACAAGCTGCTCTCGCGCCTGGATGGCCTTACCGATGTCTATAATCACCGATTCTTTCATCAAATTCTGGCTGCAGAGCTTGCTCGAGCTAAACGATTTCAGCGTCCCCTTTCCCTGCTCATGATTGATGTAGATTATTTCAAGGAATATAATGATGCCTGGGGACATCAAGCGGGTGACGAGGTGTTAAAAAGGCTTGCTTCCATCTTCAAACGTCTTAGCCGTACATATGATACGGTAGCCCGCTATGGTGGAGAAGAGTTTGCGATTATCCTTCCCGAATTGGGAAAAGAGACGGCAATTTTGGTCGGCGAACGTATTCGACAAGAGGTGTTGGCGACCAATTTCCCAGGAGAGGAAGGATTGCCAAACCGACAGCTTACTATTAGCCTGGGACTTGCCACCTATCCTCAGGATGCCACAGAGAAAGAGCGTTTAATCAGCGTGGCAGACGAAGCGCTCTATATGGCCAAAAAACTGGGGAAAAATCGTCTTTTTTACTTTGAGAGATCCGAAATCTCTTCGTAGACAGGAGAGCAATGAGAGACGGATTCCTTCGATTGGGGCCGGCTTGATGTTATTCTGAGCGAAGCGAAGAATCTCATAGTCTTATTGTAATACCAAAGAGAGCCTTCATTTCGTTCAGGATGACGATTGGACTTCCCTACGCTCCGCTGCAGGATGACGATTGGACTTCCCTACGCTCCGCTGCGGGATGATAAGATGGATACTCACTATGAGTTTGGATTGGGATATGGAAACTGGGGATGGATAAACATTTCGAGTCACAATTTCCACGGACCAAAGTTGCACCAGGGGTCACCCTCTTTGAAGAGGGGGATTATGCGGATAGTATGTACCGCATCGTCTATGGCAAGATCGCTATCAAAAAACGCCTGATCGAAGGAGCGGATAAACTTCTTGCGGAGCTGGGAGCAGGAGAATATTTTGGGGAGATGAGTCTCTTGACCGGTGCCCGGCGATCGGCCACTGCCACGGCTACGGAGGAGAGTGAAGTCATCGTAATTACGCAAGAGATGTTCAGCCAGATGCTGAAAGAGGATCCCGATGTGGGATTAAATCTGCTGAAACAACTTGCGCAACGTCTGGAACGGACCAATGAAGATCTGATTTATGTCACCCTGCAAATGGCTCTCTCCGAACAAAAGCCTTTACGCTTCCAGCGAGAACGTGAAGGCCGGACGCTGTTTGTGGTGACCGGATCTTTTGATCTCGCTCAGATGCCTCTCGTGCTCCGAGCTCACAAAGCGCTTACGTTATCCTATCGCCTGAATGTCATTGCCAGTCTGCTCCGTCCTGGCCGGAGGAAGGAAGCACTCGTTTACGTTCTGGAAACAGATACCTATAAGGACCTGGTAGATCTCCTTCTTCCTTTTGGAAGTTTTGTAGAATGGGATATCACCGTAGGAATTGCTCTGGATGATCCAGTGCTCAGTCGATTCCTTACCAGCGCGAAATGAACGAAACCGTTCTCGCATCTGTATATATCTCTCCGGAAGAGCAAAGGAGCCTTTGCCGGAGAGTTTACCATCTTCGGTATCAAGCTCTCTGCATGATGAAAAGGGGAAGGGAGGAGAAGAAAATATGCTGACACCCCTCAAGCTTTTCTCTCGAGATCAGACCGGATTCAGTCTGATCGAGGTCTTGGTGGCTCTGGTGATCATCAGTATTAGTCTGGTAGGACTGACTTCTGTCTTCTCGCAGAGTTTTCAAATGAAACGCTTTGCTCATGATATCACGCTGGCCACACTTCTCGGTCAAGAAATCCTCGATCAGTACATCTTCCCTCTTTATCCTCCTTCACCTTCTTTTGAAACAGCTCCTTCGGAATTCCGTTCTTTTACCGATGAGCAAGGGAAGCCCATTTTCCCCCGGTTTCGCTGGCAAACAAAAACCGAGCGTGACCAGCAGGGACGGGTAACTCTTCGTGTCTCTATCTATTGGCCTTGGCCCGAGAACCTTCATCATCTTGAGTTTGCAACCTATGCTCCTATACCGTAAACATCAGACCAGAGGGCTGATAAACTTTTCAAGCTCAGCAACGGCTCAGGGGTTTACCCTGATTGAGCTCCTCCTCGTCCTGGCGCTTCTCGGCTTCATAACTGTGCTGGTCATGAATGTCTTTATCAGTAATATCCGGTTGTTCCGTGCGGGAGTGGATCGGGTGGAATTGGATGAAGAAGCCCGGGCAATACTGCATCATCTGACCCGAGATATTGAGAGTCTGTTTATTCCGCCCGCTTCTTCCATGATCCCCCTTCGTGGAGAGAATCGGGTGATCCACACTGCGAGTGCGCAAGCGATCCAGGCGGATAGCCTGCGCTTTTCTACTATTGTTTCCTCTCTCCATGAGCGAGAAGGGTTTGGAAAACTCCGGTGGATCGAGTATGCGCTGGATTTCTCCCCAGAAAAGGAGACCGGGATTCTCAAGCGAAAACTTTCTCCATTCTCTGAAACAGAGCAGAGCGTCCAAAGAGAGCTTTCTCTCAGCACGCATGTCCAGGAGCTGAATTTTCGCTATCGTGATCAGCAACACTGGTACGAGGAGTGGTCTCAGGCTCAGGTACCTGCTGGAGTAGAGATTTCTCTGACCTTACACAAACCGGGACGGGAACGCCCTACGACCCGATCTTATCGAACGTTTGTCCATATCCCGATGCGCTAGTCTTTAGCATAAAGCGTCTGATCGGCATGAGGAGTCGTGATAGAGACCGGAGGAGGTATACGTCATGAGTGTGCAGAATCAGAAGGGTTCTGCTCTCTTAGTGGTTATTACGGTGGTGTATGGCCTCTTTTTGATCGGCTTAAGTCTGCAAGCCGTGGTAGGGAATGATCTAGAGCGAGCCGTCCGCTTTCGGAATACGACCAGAGCCCGCTATATTGCCACAGCCGGTACTCGTGTGGTGTTTCAGCAGCTACAAACTCACCATACCTTTGATGCGCTCAATCAGAGCTGGCATAACAATGAAGCGCTTTATAAAGACATCCCTTTTGCGCAAGGGAGTTTTCGTATCTCTTCTGTCGATCCAACTGGGAAAGTCTTTTATGGAGTTCGTGACGAAGAGTCGAAGATCCATCTGAACAAAGCTCCTCTGGAGATGCTTGCTGCTCTCCCCGGTATCGGTATAGCACGGGCAACTGCTATCGTGCGTTATCGAGAACAGCGATTATTCAATCTCCCCACAGAAATTTTGACGCTTGCCTCTATCCAACCTGATCTCTTTCCAGCAGTGGACGAATTGCTGAACATTCAGAGGCTCATGACGGTGTGGGGATCAGGAAAAATCAATATTAATACGGCGCCCAAAGAAGTCCTGGCGACACTTCCAGGGATAAATACTGAGCAGGCGGAGACCATTGTCCGATATCGTCGCGGACCCGATGGCCTGGATGGGACCGAGGATGACCAGCCTTTCCCCAGTTTAGATCCGCTTCGCGATTTACTCTCGATCGATAATACGGTGTGGCCAGCGTTTCTCCAGTTTGCTACCGTGGAGTCTACCGCTTTTTCTTTTCGTTCCGAAGGAAGAATCGGGAGACAGCCCCTTGCTCCTGCTACGGCCACCATCCAGGCAGTGGTAGAACGACAAGGAAACACCATTGAGGTGAAATACTGGAAAATATGGTAGAGGTGGAGATAAGAGAAAATGCCTTTCCCTCAGCGGAACGTTTGGGCCTGTCCAGGCGAGGTGATGAGATATGGCCAAAAATCGGCACAGGAGAGAGAGTATGCCCTCTGCATCTGACAAACCGGAAGAACAGCGCTCTTCGATAGATAATCTCCGTGATCTTCTCTTTACCGAGATTCCACTTCCCTTTGTGAAGTCTCCTCGAGAAAAGGGTTATATCTCCCTCCATGGGGACTCCTCTGAAGTGACCGGTGGAGAAGAACGGCCTGATGAACGTTTGGGAAGATTATTGGTCGAACGCGGCTATATTACTATCGAACAATTGAGACGAGCGCAGGCCGAACAACATAATACGGGATTACCCCTCTGGAAAGTTTTGATCGATTTGCTGCTGATCACCCCGCAGAAGATTACCGAGATCCTCAAATATGAGATTCATAAACCTGATCAAAAATCACGGGATCGTTTTGTCAAGGAAGCGCTTTTGCACGTCGGTCTCTGGAATCCTGCCCAATTAGATCGACTGAGTCAGGAAGCAGAAGCAGCAAACCAGCCACTCGACGAGTTTCTGGTCACGCATCAACATATCAGCTATGAAGAGCTAGCCAAAGCCTTTGCCGATGCGGTGGGTATCCCCTTTGTCGATGTACAATCTGACCGCATACCCCAAGAGACCCTCTCCTTGCTTCCGCAGACTCTTATCCAGGAGCATGAGATTCTGCCCCTGCAGCACAACGACCGGGAGATTCTCCTTGGACTCAGCAAACCGATAGATACAGCGATTCTGGATTATATTGGGTTTATTACAGGTCGTACTCCTCACCTGGCTATGGTAGCTGAAGATCGACTGCAACAGACCTTAAAGGAGCTGTTTCCTCGACGAGAACAACCGCAGGAACGCCCGGCCTCTCCTGCTCTGACACCGGTCAGGGATCGGGAAAAGCGAGTGCTTATCCCGCAAGGTCGCGTGGCGGAAAATTTCCCGGTTGTTCAGTTAGTCTCTTCCATGATTGAGGGGGCGATTAATGCCCGAGCTACCGATATTCATCTTGAACCGCAAGCCCTGGAAATGCGGGTGCGCTATCGAATTGATGGCATGCTCTATGACGTCATGGCCATTCCTCTGTCGCTTCAGTCTGCGGTGATCTCCCGTATCAAGGTCTTGGCGGATATGGATATTACCGAACGGCGTATTCCCCAGGATGGTCGAATGAGTATGACGATCAATGGCAATGAATATCATATGCGGCTGGCCACGCTCCCTACCAAACGGGGTGAAGCCTTAGTCATGCGCATTCTGACCGAAAGTACCGTTTTTAAGGGATTACGGCAGATTGGACTCGATGAAGAGGAGAAGATATTGATCAAACGGCTGATCTCAAAACCGTATGGGATGATCCTGGTCACCGGGCCTATCGGGAGTGGAAAAACCACCACGCTCTATGCGATGCTCAATGAGTTGGATATTTTGACCAATAATATCGTCACGATCGAAGATCCAGTAGAATATCTCCTGACCGGAATCAATCAAGTAGAAGTTGATTTGAAAACGGGTATTACTTTTGCGGCTGGCTTGCGCTCCATTCTGCGTCAGGATGCGGATATCCTCATGGTGGGAGAGATTCGAGATAACGAAACTGCCAAAATTGCGGTCCGCGCAGCACTCACCGGTCAGCAGGTCTTCAGTACACTCCATACAGTGGATACCCCTGGAGCGATTACCACCCTTCGTAATTTTGATATTCAGCCCTTTCTCATTGCCAGTGCGTTGAATGGAGTTATAGCCCAGCGCCTGGTTCGCAAGATCTGTCCCCATTGTAGGGAAACCTATCGCCCAGCTCTCGCTGTGCTGCAACAACTCGGGCTCCCCGCTCAGGAAGATTATCTCTTCTCATTTGGACGAGGATGTGAGGCGTGCTACCATACAGGCTATTTGGGCCGTACCGGGATCTTTGAGATTCTGGAAGTCGATAAAACCATCAAAGACCTGATCCTGAACCAGGCTACGGAAGATTTTATTAAAGACACCGCTGTGGTTGAAGGCATGCGCACTCTGCATCAATCCGGTATTCGCAAGATACTAGAGGGGACGACAACACCAGAAGAGGTAATGCGAGAAGTATTTCTATAACCACTAGGAGAGAGGAAAGAGAATTATGCAAGTGCTATCAGCGGAGCGTACCCAAAAGCGATTCTCCTTCTTGACCAGCTTAACGACTACTCGAATTGCCCAGGAACAGATTATCGGCTTCTGCAGGCAACTCTCGGTTCTTATCGATGTGGGAGTTCCCCTGTTAAAAGCGCTCGAAATTATTGAAAACCGGACTGAATCTAGTCCTCTGAAACGTGTCATCCGCGATGTAGCCGGTCGGATTGAAGCTGGAGAATCATTCTCCTCCTCTCTTGCCCAATTTCCTCGAGTCTTTTCCCATTTCTTTGTCAATATGATCACCATGGCCGAACTTGGAGGGGTGCTGGATCGCACACTCAAAATCCTCGCCGATTATTTAGAGAAAGAAGCGGAAATCCGGCGAAAAGTTACCCGGGCTCTGCTCTACCCAGTGATCAGCATTGGCGTCAGTATCGCCGTGCTTATTCTGGTGATTTCTTTTATTATTCCTACCTTTGCCAATCTTTTTACGGAAGCCCAGGTCGATCTTCCTCTTCCCACCCGGATCCTCATCGGTGTAGGCACCTTTTTGAATACGTACTGGTGGCTCTGTGTGCTGGTGCTGGTGCTGCTTATTATGGGTGGTATCGTTTTGGCGCGTAGACCTGCTGGCCGCTTGCTTCTTGATCGCTGCAAACTCAAGCTCCCTATTTTTGGCCCACTCATTACCAAAGCAGTGGTTGCCGAGTTTTGCCAGACTTTTGGCACACTCTTACAGGGCGGGGTCCCTATTTTACGTGCACTTCATATTGTGGAAGATACCACCTCGAATCAGGTATTGGTGCAGGCTGTGCGGGATACAGCCGTCGCTGTGGAGCAGGGGAGTAAGGTGGAGGAGCCTCTCCGAAAACATGAGGTCATTCCAGCCTTTGCCATGGATCTCATTGCTATTGGTGAGGAAGCGGGTCAACTCGACACCATGCTGCTGAAGGTGGCGGCTTTTTATATTGCAGAAGTGGATCATATGATCAGTAATTTCAGTGCCCTCATCGAGCCCTTACTTTTGCTGGTTGTTGGGCTGATTACAGCCCTCATTGCGTACTCGGTGTTTATCCCGTATTTTTCTTTAGGTGGAGTCATTCTGCAGATGTAGAGCTATACCAATGAACAATTTTATACATGAACCATGAGCGTACCTATTCAGCCCCCTGGGCATTACGAGTAATGCGTGATACGTGAGGCCTGGGGGGAATACGTATCACGCATCACGTGCAGAGCCGAATTTCCTTATTACCAGGTGCCTGGTAGCTCGGTGTATCCATTTGCCTTTTTTTGACCAGAGGAGCTACTTTGTTCTCCGGTAACGTTTCTGCTTTATCGTGCGTAACAAAGAGTAGAGGAGATAGAGTTCTACCAGCAACGCAATCCCTATAAAACCGAGGGCAACCGGATTGGTAAAGATGAGGGTTGGTTTATTGTTCCGCACAAAAAAGAAGAGGAAGAGCAAAATCACCAGGAAGAGAATGCCTCCACCAATGACTTCCCATACCATATCCACAATAAGTGAAAAGAGAGAAGAAGACTTCATCATCCTGTCCCTGCCTGGAAATATCTTAAAATGAGAGATTTGCCAGTGCTTTTCCCAGTCGTTCTAATCCTTTTTGAATATTCTCTTCCGAATTGGCGTAAGAGAAGCGTAGAAACCCTTCTCCAAACTCTCCAAACGCCGTACCAGCCAGACAAGCAATACCGGCCTCATTGAGGAGATAATTTGCAATGTCGTCACTCTTTTTCCCAAAAGACTCGACATTCGGGAACGCATAGAAAGCTCCATGTGGCATCGCGCAACGTACGCCTGGAATAGCATTTAATCCTTTCACTATCAAATCCCGGCGGCGTTTAAAGGTTTGAACCATCTGCTGAGAGGCCTCCTGTGGACCGGTGAGGGCTTCTATACCCGCTTTCTGGATAAAGGTAGCGGTACAGGAGTTGGAATTGACGATAAGCTTTCCCAGATGAGCAGCCAGGGTCTTGTTTGCAATACCATAGCCGAGACGCCAGCCGGTCATGGCATACATCTTTGAAAACCCGTCCAGAATGATGGTTTGGTCTTTCATACCTGGAAGCGAGGCAATGCTTACCGGTGTCCCGCTATACTGCATGCCTTGATAAATTTCATCGGACAAGATATAGATAGGCTTGCCCCGAAGAAGATCCGCCACTTTTTTGAGATCCTCTCCCGGAATGATACCGCCGGTTGGATTATTGGGAGAGTTGAGGATGACCAATTTGGTCTTCTCCGAAATCTTGGAGGCAAAGAGATCCATATCAAAGCTAAAGTCATACTTTTCCAGGAGTGGCATGGGGACCGGTTTTCCCCCCACAAAATTGATCATCGATTCATAAATTGGAAAGCCGGGGTTGGGATAGATAACCTCATCCCTCTCATTAACACAGGCGAGGATGGTAAAGAACATAATTGGCTTGGCCCCAGGAGTAACCACCACCTCCTCGGGAGTTACAGGGATATTGCGAGTTTTACGGATATGAGCAGCGATCACCTCGCGCAGTTCTGGAATTCCCGGTGCTGGACAATAATGCGTATACCCATCTCGGAGAGCCTGGATAGCTGCTTCCTTAATATTCTCAGGGGTATCAAAATCTGGTTCGCCGATCTCAAAATGCAGGATTTCTTTTCCTTGAGCTTCCAGGGCTTTGGCTTTCGCCAGCATATCAAAAGCGGTTTCTGTCCCCAGACGGCTCATTCTCGTAGCAAAATGGTTCATTACATATTCCTCCTTCTCTCTAATATTTCTACATCAGGGTCCTTCACTCCCCCTTCGGCTAGATCACCTCGCTGTTGCCGCGTTATTCCTCGTATCCGGGCTGGAGGTGGAGGGCTTTCGGGAGTTTATTCAGCTCAAGCAGATTATAGACTGCTAAGGCTTGAGGATTGGTCAATCGTTGTCCATTCCAATCGACTGCCTCCGAAAAATGTCGGGCATAGTCAATCCATTCCTCAATCAACCATTCAGCCACACGCAGCCAGTCCTCTGGTGGTAAGCTTGCCCCTCGATCCGTAAACCATTCTGGTTTGGCATTATACGCTTGCATTTCTGCTTGTAGACGAGCAATCTCTGCCTCCAGTTTGGCTACCCGTTCTCTCTTACTGGCCTGAGAACTCCCTTCGGGCATAAGAGCGATGGCGACAAAGAACTCTTCTTTCATCACTTCGGGAAGCGCCAAAGCCGTATACAGCTCATTGACTCCAAAGAGTTGACCGGCATACTCCCCCTCTTGCCACGCGGCCAGCATGGCACACACAATCTGCATCCGCTCCTGCCGATTTCGCTCCAGTTCCTGTTCTATCTTCTGCCGGAGTTCGGCCCGGGACATCGGTTCAGCCTGGATGGCGAGGATCTCCGCCTGTAACCTCTCTATATGCTTTCTGCGTCTGCGTAGCTCAAAGACATCTCTTGCCCAGCAGTAAGCATGCTCACCCTCAATCACCAGGTTCTGGATATAAAGATTCCTTCTGGGCAATGCCATGCTCAGCTCCCCTTTCCTAAAGCCTGTTCAAAATGATTCTTTGTTATCATGACCGTGCTATATTCAGACAGTTCAAATGGTTTTTCCTGGGCTAAAAATTCACGCATAGCCAACCGCGCAGCCTTTCGGCAGACCGCCTCGATCTCGGCTCCCACACATCCTTCCATCTGAGCAGCCAGCGCCTCGAAATCGACATCCTCCGCTACCGGCTTATTCCGGGTATGAATTTTGAAGATCTCGATCCGTTCTTCCAGAGTAGGGCGTGGAATTTCCAGCAGTGTCTCAAACCGGCCTGGTGTGAGAAGCGCTGGATCAATCATATCGAGACGGTTAGTGGCCGCCAGCACAACCACCCCTCGCAAATCCTCTATCCCATCCAGTTCGGTCAACAACTGGCTAATGACCCGTTCCATGACGTGTGAATCCCCCTCCCGGGAACCTCGTACCGGGGCGATAGCATCGAGTTCATCAAAGAACACGATACAGGGAGAGGCCTGCTTGGCTTTTTTGAAGAGTTCACGCACGGCACGTTCCGATTCCCCCACATATTTGGAGAGCAGAGCCGGTCCCTTAACCGAGATAAAATTGGCCTGACTCTCTGCGGCTACTGCTTTGGCCAGCAGGGTTTTACCGGTACCGGAGGGTCCATACAGGAGGATCCCCTTGGCTGGTTGGACCTGTAAATGCTCAAACAGCTCAGGATAGCGCAGCGGCCATTCAATCGTCTCGATCAACTCCTGTTTGATACGGGTCAAGCCCCCCACATTTTTCCATTGCACATCGGGCAATTCGACATACAGTTCCCGAATAGCAGAGGGCTCAATCTCCTTAAAGGCATTCATGAAATCCTCCATGCTGACCTGGAGCTGGAGGAGAGTTTCGTACGGAATCGAATCGGTTTCAAACTCGATTTGGGGGAGGATTTTCCGCAGACAGATCATGGCCGCTTCACGACAGAGGGCTTCCAGATCAGCTCCTACAAAGCCATGGGTAATGTTGGCGAGCTCTTCCAGCTTGACATCCGTCGCTAAAGGCATGCCACGAGTGTGGATTTCGAGAATTTCAAGCCGACCGCGTTTATCCGGAATCGTGATATTGATCTCCCGGTCAAAACGTCCCGGACGTCGTAACGCAGGGTCGATAGCGTTCGGGAGGTTCGTCGCTCCGATAACCACAATCTGTCCCCGAGCTTCCAGACCATCCATCAAGGCAAGAAGCTGAGCCACTACCCGCTTTTCTACATCCCCCTGCACCATTTCGCGGCGAGGAGAAATCGCATCCAATTCATCAACAAAGATAATACTCGGGGCTTTTTTCTTTGCCTCCTCAAAGATTTCCCGAAGCTTCGCTTCACTTTCCCCGTAAAACTTGTGAATGACTTCGGGCCCATTCACCGAAATAAAATGCGCCTCTGTTTCATTAGCCACTGCGCGAGCAATCAATGTTTTCCCGGTACCCGGAGGGCCGTGTAAGAGTAAACCCTTTGGAGCACCAATCCCTAATCGATCGAACACCTGCGGATATTTAAGAGGGAGCTCGATCATTTCGCGCACACGCTGGATTTCTTTATTTAATCCTCCGATATCTTCGTACGAGACTTTGTGTCCAGTGATCCGAATAGGAGCGCCTCCTAATTTTATCCGGATCGAGGTATAGGGTTGGGCGGTGACTTCTCCTCCCGGAATCGTTTCTATCACGGAAAAATCCTGAGAACCGGCTCCAAAAAGATTGATGCGGATACGGTCCCCCTGGATGAGAGGAAGCCCTTCGATTAACTTTCCGATGTATTGATTATCCCGGCTTTTGGGTTCTCCCCGCATTTCACTGAGAGGGGAAAGCACAATTTGACTCGCCGGTTTGGTGGAGGCCCGTTCCACAATCACTCTTTCGTCGATCCCTACTCCACTATTCTCCCGAGTCACACCATCGATCTGCACCACTTTTTTTCCGACAAACTCCTCTTCTACTGCCATGACCCGGGCTACCGTAGTCTTTTTTCCCATAATACGGACCACATCACCAGGTTGGACACCGATGATCTGCATATCGGCAGTATCAAGTCGTGCAATCCCCCGTCCCACATCCTTTGGAAGCGATTCGGTTACTCGCAGACTGATCTGCACAACGCTCGGTGGGGTTTGTGACATAGACTCCTAAGCTCCTTTCCTGAGTTTCCGGAATGAAATCCTACAAATAGCTCTATCGTTTCAGATGTACCTTAGCCGAAACGAGCACGGGTGTCAACTCTTTCTTGCCTATTCCTTGCTCTGAGCTCTTTGGTTCCTCAGGTGGAGAACCTCTTCTCTCGGGGGATCATTCTGCACAGGCTAATTCATTAGTATTCTGTTACGTATGTTCTGACGAGTTGTTATGCTGAGCTGAAGCCGAAGTATGACTAATCGAACCTGAGTACAACCCGTCCCCATTACGTAGCCAATATCAGGTTTGGCTAGAGCAGTAGCCTGTAGGGTGGGCTGAGCCCACCCTACCTTTAGCTCAAGATTGAACTATTTTGGATACTTTTTTGTGACGAGCTGTACTTAGTTAACAGAGCACCAGGGACACTGCACCATGTAAACTGGCGAAGACACCTGTTTTCATGCAAAATTTGAGGTTGATTCTTCGCCATAAAGTAGCTACAATGAGGACAGGAAGAGGATCAATATCATAGTTTAACCCCCTATTTCCGCGGTAGCACTCAACGGATAAGGTGAGAATTATGAGAGAAGAGAGTAGGACCCAGATTTCACAAGATCATCCTATTAGACGTATTTTTCTTACGCTGACAGATATGAGCTTCGAGCAGGTAGGGGTTAGAGATCGAGACCTCATTACGTATACTTCTGATCTCCTCGTAGAGTTTATTCATATCGATAAACTCTACAAACTCCGTGACGAACAGGGGAGGCGGTTGGAGTATATCATCGATATGCTCTATGAGGCAGAGCATCGTAATCCATGGGGCGAACGGGAGGCTCGAAAGCATATAGGAGATTATACTCTCTTTATCATGGGGTTTTTCCCAGAAAGCCTGCAGCGTGCACGTCGAGCCATTAGTCCCCGCTACTATATCGATCAGGGAAAAACTGCTTACCTGATTGTCGCTGAAATAGATGGGTATCGACCAACTGCAGCGTTGTTTCGTAAACTTGCCGATAATTTTGAGGACTGCGTGGGGGCCTTAAACCTCGAAAAAGAGTATTTGCACGATCCTTTTTATCAATATCTTCTCCAGCAGTTTGTGTGAAGAGAGGCGCGCAACGAATTCCAGTAAAGGAGAGTCTATTTATGTCCAGAAAGAGTCTTGTAGAGCAGTATACCGAGGCGTTACCGACCTCACGCAAGTTATATGAACGAGCCCAGGGGATCTTTCCCAGTGGTGTCACGCATGATAGTAGATACTTAAAACCTTTTCCTCTCTATGTGGTGCGTGCCAAAGGCTCCCGGAAATGGGATGTGGATGGACGGGAGTACATCGATTATTGGATGGGACACGGATCTTTGCTCCTGGGACATAATCATCCCGAAGTAGAGGCGGCCGTCCATGAGCAACTTTCTCGGGGCACGCATTATGGAGCTTGCCATGAAAAAGAACTTGAGTGGGGAGAATTGGTGACCCAATTGATCCCTTCTGCAGAACGGGTAAAATTTACCAGCTCGGGGACCGAAGCGACTCTCATGGCCATTCGTCTGGCGCGAAGTTATACCGGAAAAACCAAAATCGTCAAATTTGAAGGCCACTTTCATGGCTGGCATGATCATGTAGTGGAAGGAGTTATGCCTCCCTACGAAGTGCCGGTATCTCCTGGTCTCTTAAGCGAGGTGGTTGGCAGTACGCTGCTTTGTCCACCGAATGATGGACAGACACTCCGCCAGATTCTTCGCAATAATCCCGATGTGGCCTGTGTGCTTATTGAACCCACCGGAGCCTCTTTTGGTGCCATCCCTACCAAAGGGGAGTTCTTACAGGAACTCCGGCAGATTACCCGCGAGCATAATGTTATTCTCATTTTTGATGAAGTGATCACCGGATTTCGGTGTTCTCCGGGAGGAGCGCAGGGATACTATAACGTCATTCCGGATTTGACTACGCTGGCCAAAATCCTGGCTGGCGGGCTTCCCGGGGGAGCCGTGGTGGGAAAAAAGGATATCCTGGAACTTCTGGAGTTTAAGGAAGATCGGGAATGGAATCGCTATAAAAAGATTGCTCATCCTGGGACTTACAATGCGAATCCCCTTTCGGCTGCAGCCGGTGTTGCGGCTCTCCGTATTATTGCCTCTGGAGAAGAGAATAAGAAAGCGGATAAAATTGCCCAGCACCTGCGGAGTGAACTCAACAGCGTTATTGATAAACATCAGGTTCCCTGGAAAGTATACGGTGATTTCTCTGGTCTCCACTTCCTTTTCACTTATGAAGAGGACCAGAAAGTCCCCTTTGATCCGGAGAACTTCCAGTATGACTACCGCAAACTCAAAGGGGGTAATCCTCAACTTTTTCATGCCTTCCGTTGCGCTATGTTGCTTCACGGGGTGGATGTAACCACTACCACCCTTACCTCTTCTGCCCATACCCTTGAGGATGTGGACAAAACGGCCACAGCCTTTGACCGGACTATTGCCCTGCTCAAAGAGGATGGACTGATTGACTGATAACGGGTACTACTTTCCTGAAAGGTTTTGAGAACTGCCAGGTTTGCTCTAGAGGCTGGACTCACGGATTCAAACAGTCGGATCGTGTTCTTCTCGGGTGGTTGAATCTCTGAGTCCATTTTCTTCCTTGACTCCTGGTGTGGAATTCAGTATAAAATCAGATTTACGGGGTTAATAATCTGGGAATGGAGAGGGTATAGAGTAGCCTTCTTGCAGAAGTGTTACTCCTTATACTGTTTTTAGTCTTTCGCCTTGCTCAGGATCAGTACTGAGCGCAGCAAAGGACTCCGAATATGCGAGCATACCATCTCGTTCTGTAAACCAGGAGAGGTACATAGAAAGGATAGAAGCCTATGTCCTTTGTTAATCGATTTTATACCCTGCATTGTGTCAAGTGTGGAAGATTTTGGGATGAGAAACAGACCGCCACGACCTGTCTGAAATGCCGGAATGCCCTGGAGGTCATATACGATTATGACTATATCCGTGACCGGTTAAACCTCTATTCCCTGAAAAATTCCCCACTGAGTGCGCTCAAATACATGGACTTCTATCCGATTGAAAACCGGCGTCGTGTCATCTCTCTGGATGAAGGAGCCACTCCACTGCATCATTGCCGCCACCTCTCCACTCTATATGGTATCGAACGGCTCTATGTAAAAGACGAAGGGGCCAATCCTACCGGCGTGTTTAAGGATCGTGGGTCAATGGTAGAGATCACCAAAGCGCTGGAATTAGATGCGAAAGCGATTTGTGTCGCCTCTACCGGCAACATGGCTGCTTCCGTCTCTGCCTACGCTTCTATTTCCGGACTTCCCTGTTATGTGCTTGTCCCGGAAGGGACGCCGATTGGGAAATTGTCTCAAACCCTTGCCTATGGGGCGCGGGTTCTGCAGATTCGAGGTACTTACGGCGATGCGGCAAAACTCACCGAACAGATGGCGGAAGATCATGGGTTTTATCTGGCGGGGGATTATGCTTTTCGGGCCGAAGGTCAGAAATCGATCAGTTATGAGATTATCGAACAACTCTACTGGAAGGTACCCGATGTGGTGATCGTGCCCATGGGATGTGGTACCAACCTTGCGGCGATCTGGAAAGGGTTTGTCGAGTTCAAGACCTTAGGTTTCATCGACAGATTGCCCCGGTTGATCGGTGTGCAGCCAGAGGGATGTTCGACCATTTGTGCCGCCTTTCTGGAGCAGAGAGAACGAGCGGTGATCGTAGAAAAACCGCGCACCATCGCCTCAGCCGTTGGTATTGGGGTTCCACAGGACGATATTAAAGCGCTCCGTGCGTTGCGAGAATCAGCGGGGACGTGTATAACGGCCACCGATCCGGAGATCCTCACCGCTCAACAGGAGCTGGCGAAGAAAGAATCGATCTTTGTCGAGCCATCGGCAGCTATCCCTATTGCCGTCCTCCCTCATCTTTTAGCCAAGGGGTTGCTTTTACCGACCGATACCGTAGTCTGTGTGGCTACCGGTAACGGTTTGAAAGATCCGCAATCGGTATTAAAAATCCTCCCTTCTCCCCCCGCCATTGCGGCTATGCGCACGGAGGTCAATAAGTTTCTGGAACACAAACTCTACGATCTCCGGATCTCCGGGATGTCAAACAAAAATGAGATTCTCTTTACGACGATTCCAGAGCTGGAAGAACTGATCGAAAGAGTCCGGCAAGAGTTTGAAGTCACCCTGCAAGAAGAATATGCCGATCATCTCTACAAACTGGCTCAGGAATTTGTGGCGAAGGGAAAAAAGATTAGCCGTTCAGACTTACAAAACATGGTGGAGGCCGTTTTAAAAAGCACTACACCGGTCAAAATCCTGCAGGTACTCGATTACGAAGTGACTGCCGAAAAACATGGGCGGCCACGAGCCCGGGTGGAGCTGGAGTTTCGTGGACAAAAGATCACCGCAGAGAGTGAGGGGGTGGGGCCGGTGGATGCGGCTATCAATGCCTTGCAAAAAGCGACCAGCGAGCATAATGGACTGGAATTTCGTTTGATCGACTATCAGGTCCAGATCGATACCTCGGGTACCGATTCTACCGTGGAAGTCACCATGACGCTCCAGGATGAGCAGGAGAATAAGGTGGTAGCGGTAGGCACTTCTCCGGACATTATTCTGGCCTCTATCGAAGCCTTCGAAGAAGGGTACAATGCGCTTTATATGCAGAAGAAGCGCTAATTTTCTCGCATCCTATCCAGAAATGGGCGTTCTTCGGATCGGTCTATCTCCAGCTATGCCACGAGTCTCCAGGAGTTCTGCCCTGGCCAAGACCGCGCTTGGGTCTCTACAGTGTGTTGCATAATCCCATAGCCGGCTGCCCAGTGATCCGCCGCGGAATGTTTCTGTCGATAAGGAGCAACCCTCTCTGGTGCCTGCCGCAGCCTATTGCCGTGCCCAGTCGCGTATGCTCTGCAGCCAGGCTGTGCGCTTCATGGCCTTGCTGTCTTCGATGAAACGCGAGAGCTGGAGACTTGTCACGCCAGGCAACGCCACATTTTCCTCTTGTACACGGTAGGATTCTCCTTCTAAGGTATAGATAGTCAGGGTTTTCCCATCGTAGCGCCATACTTCTGGCACACCAACAGCGGCGTAGATTGGCAGTTTGTTGAGTGAAGGACGTGTAATGTCAATCTCAACGACCAGGTCTGGGGGCGGATCAACCATAAGGTCAATGTGGGCTTTGCCCCTGACACGCTCAGCATTTTGGATGTAAAAACAGGTATCTGGCTCGAAACCACGTGCCAGGTCTTCTCGCTTGAGGGTGTTTGAACCGACATTGTTTACATCAATACCAATCTCAGCAGCTACCATTTCGATCAGCAAGGCAATGGTACGGTTAAACCGTTCATGTTCCATGGAAAGGACCATAATCTCTAGCATGCCTCGATCATAGGCGAAGTGTACGGCGTGACTCTCCTCAAAATCAGCCAGCAGGCGTTCGAATGTTTCCCAACTGACGCCTTGCAGGATGACTTTTTGCCCAGTCTGTTCTGGAGGACTAACGACTGTCGCCATGAGTATATACCCCTCTCTCCTCAAGCTATTCTCCGGCCAGGGATTTCCCTGTATCCTCTCTCGATATCTTCACATTACACAACCTCTATTCATATCTCTGATAACGTGATTTGTCAATCTACTTGGTTGCTTTCGTAAGGTACACCCTCCTGTCTCAATAGGCAAGATCGGGCGCAAGAAGCCCACCCAGAACTTGATTTGTCGTAACTCCTCTTTGATGCTCTCGGTGATCTCTTGATCACTCAGTTTCTGCTCTTGGGAGGATACTGGCCATAGAGCAGATTCCCCACCAGCCCATTATAGTTCCGACAACGAATATCCCTATAGGGTATAACAACAATTCTCTTATGAGCATAGGTATTCTTATGATTCTCTGCATTCTCTTACCTCCCTTTTCTATTGCATCATGAAACCAGTTCTGAAGTCTGCTGATAGGCCTGATAGGCAATATGTAGATTGTCTTCGGTAGGTGTATACGCAGAGGCAAAGGTTTTAGATGTATCCACTCTCCTTAGAGAAAGATTTCCTTATCTGCATCTAAAACCTTTGCTTGTTCGTAATCTCTTTATGCTAAAAATATGTATCCTGCAACGTGCTTTTATTTCTCTCCTTCATGCTGATTTATCATTCTGCACGATCAAGGGAAGCGAAGAATCTCGTTATTTTAATTGCTTAACTGCAGCACAAATTCTTTACAAATTCTTTCTATGTATTTACAAACTCTTTATAAAGAGCAAGCATAGAATAAGGAGTAAGATAGAACGGAGGGTATTGTTCGATGTACGAAAGATATAACCATACCCCTGACCGCTTAAGACTGTTTAACCCTCTCTCCCAGCATCTTGAGGTGTTCGTACCGTACGCACCGACCGTCACCATGTATGTGTGTGGTATTACCCCGTATGATACAACCCATTTAGGGCATGTCTTTACCTATGCGGCTACCGATATTCTGATACGGTATCTCGAGTTCTTAGGGTATCGTATCTGTTACGTCCAAAATCTGACGGATATTGATGATCCAATTCTCCGAGAAGCCCAGGAGACCGGGGAAAACTGGCGCGAGCTCGGGATTCGATGGGCCATCCACTTTATTGAGGATATGCAGACGCTCAATATTCTCCCACCGGATCAGTATCCACGCGCGACCGGGGTCATCGAGCAGATCATTCAGACCGTGCAAAAGCTCCTGGAAGCAGGGGTAGCCTATGTCGCGGGAGGGAGCGTCTATTTCTATATTGATAGCTGGCCTGACTATGGAAAACTGAGTCGTCTGACCCGAGAGGAAATGCTATCGATTGCCAATGAACGAGGGAACAATCCAGATGATCCGCATAAGCGTCATCCGCTGGACTTTGTGCTCTGGAAGGCCCAGCAATCTGGTGAACCAGCCTGGGAGAGCCCATGGGGGTGGGGTCGGCCTGGCTGGCATATCGAATGCTCGACTATAGCCAGTCATTTTCTTGGTGAGACTATTGATATCCATGGTGGAGGGAGTGATCTGGTGTTTCCGCATCATGAAAGTGAGATAGCCCAGTCCGAATGCGCGACCGGTCAACAGCCGTTTGTGCGCTACTGGTTTCATACCGCCATGGTATGTCACGCCGGCGAAAAGATGAGTAAATCGGTGGGCAATCTCATCATGGTCCGTGATTTGTTAGAAACCTGTTCCCCTGATGGGTTACGGTTGTATTTGGGAAGCCATCACTATCGACACTCGTGGGAGCATAACCTAGCAGAGTTAGAGCGAGCTGAACAGGTGGCGCGAACCCTGTGCTCGGCGGTCATGCGGTCCGGAGGAACACGCGATGAACTGGATCCTGCTCCGTACTGGCAAGCATTTACTGACGCAATGGATAATGATCTCGATACTCCCTCTGCTGTGCAGGTACTGGAAGGCTGTGCCCGAGAGATCGAGCAGGAGGCACAAGCGGCAAAAGATGTTGAGCGAGCGCAATATGCGCTCCGAGAGATGAGTCGTATCTTAGGATTACGACTGGATGACAAAGAAGATGAGGAGCGGGTTATCAAAGGATGGAGTAAACATGTGCGAGATCTACTGGTAGCATAAACCTAAAAGCAAGAAGAGCCTGTGATCTGAAAGGTATCTGAATCAGTTATCTAAAATATGCTCGCAGAAGCGTACCAGGTTATTGAGGAGATGTCAGTTATGCAGATTCCCTTAGAAATCTCGTTTCGTGATGTCCAAAAAACGGAAGAGATTGAACGCTTGATTCGTGAAAAAGTCGAGAAGCTAGAACAAATTTGTGACTATATGATTAGTTGTCGGGTAGTAGTGGAAATGACCCAACAACACTAACGATCTGGGAATCCGTATCGTGTGAGGATTGTGATGCGTGTTCCCCCTGGACATGAACTGGTGGTCAAGCGCGAGCCGAGTAAAGGTGACATGCATGATCCGCTGCCGACCGTGTTACGGAAAGCATTTGATGCTGCCCGCCGTCAACTCCAGGAACTGGTGGAACAGCAGCGAGGGGAAGTAAAAACGCATCCAGAACAGCAGGTGATGGGTGTGGTGGTACGCTTATTTCCAGAACAAGGGTATGGTTTTTTGAAGACGATAGATGGACGGGATATTTATTTTCATCGTAATAGTGTGCTCCACGATGATTTTGATCGCCTGGAAATTGGTACAGGTGTGCGATTTGTGGAAGAACTCGGTACAGAAGGCCCTCAAGCCAGCACAGTACAGATTGTGGATAAACCAGGTGCTCGTCTGTCCACCACGGAAGAATCTGAGGTGCAACCACCGCGTGGCTGGGAAGAGGAATAATCGGTAACTGCTCTCGATGAGAGGCAACAACACAGGAGTATATCCTTGTGACAGATCCAGCTAGAGGAGAGTAAAAAGACAAAGGGAGAGGGCTTTGTGTAGTAAGACTTGTACTCCTACCCTCTCCCTCGCACCCTTCAACTGCTCTGTTTAGGGACCAAAGTAGTGATCAAAGACCCGGCCCTTGTCATCTATATAGACATCCAGTCGAGTACCAGCAGGCGTGGTAAGATAAACGAGATGAGTGTGTCCACGAGCAGTCTTCGCCTCCATTACCGGCGTGCCAAACCACTCTCGAATCTGCTGTTCGGTCGTTTGACCATGCACGATTTGCGGGACATAAGTGGTCAGGGTGCTTTTATCAACCCCCATACGCTGGGCCTGCAGTTGTAGTGGAATAACCCCCATCGCCAAGACCAGGACTACTAGTAGACTGACGAGCGTTCTTGTGCGCATAACATCCTCCTTTCTCAGGTTTCTAACCACAACCTCTCTTACAACCACCCAACTTTGAAATAATGCCTCCTTTCTCTGATCCGAATCTTCTAAGGAACAAACCCCTCTCCTCCTTACTGCTTACATAGAAGGTGGCGCTACTCTGAGCGTCCCTCTCCTCAATCTTTCGTCTACTATTTTTAAATAATTTACTTAACAATACTATACCACAAATAGTTCTCTTTTTCCAAAAATTTTTGCCAAAGAAGTACTCTCAGCTCTTGGACTGTAGGTGAATGGGTATACCTTCTTAAAAATATGAAGACGCTTCATGGTGATGATGTTTATTAGGCTTTAGGCTCGGTATAGGGCTTTTGTGGTCCACTGTAATCATGCTGTAGCGTTTCAAACTCTTGCTTCAGTCTAAGAACTGCTGCCCTTAATCCTACACTCACCGCTTCATACCTTTCGACACTCCTCTGGAGTTTTCGTCCTTGCTCTTCCAACTCTGCAGGTGAATGGTGCCGACCAAAGATGACAGTAACTGGAGAAGGTTTTGGGAACCAGGTTCCTGGCTTCCAGGCGTGATGGGTGCCACTGATATACGTGGGAATTATTTGGACTCCCAGTTCTTTGGCGAGAATCCCCACTCCCCTTTTGAATTCTTGCATCTCCCCGCTGATGCTTCTTGCCCCTTCCAGAAAAATACACAAGCTCTTGCCGTGATGGAGGATGAACGCCGCGACTTGCATAGTTTCGACGAGATAGCTCGAGGGTTTTACTGGAATCACTTTGAGGAGTTTTATCAGACTTCTGAGGAGAGGAGCTTCAAAATACTCGCCATAGCCTAAGAAGAAAAGATGATGCCGCAGAGATAAGGGTACAGCGCTAAAAATAATAAATCCATCCAGATAGCTGGTATGATTCAGACAGATAAGCGCGGGTCCCATTCCCAGATGTTTCTGGCCATAGACTTTCAACTTACAGTAGCTCTTCAACAAAGGATCGAGGAGGAAAGCACCCCCGGTGGTAAAGAACCGGACCATGCTGCTCGCACTCAATTCGATTCGTTTCCGGAAGACATCGGGAGGTTGCCTATGGAGCAGCTCTTCCCAAGAATGTTCTTGCTCTGGTAACGATTTTTGACCTCTCCTCTGATACTTTTCTATAGTCTCGATAACTTCTGCAACGGTGGACAATTGGAAAAATTCCTCCTCGTCGATCTTTATCGCAAATTCTTCCTCCACTGCCACCATGAGCTCTGCTCGCCCCAATGAATCGAGACCGAGATCGAGTTCGAGATGATGATCGAGGGTTATCGCTCTTTTCTCTGTTTTCTGCTTTAGGATGGTGAGCATTTTTTTCCCATTTCAGAGATATCCTCTGGTGTTACCGGTTGCTCGTCTAGTGTGCTCTGTGTTAACTTCTCTTCATAGATCCGTTTCGCCTCGTGTCTTTTAATTTTCCCTAAACGGGTTTTGGGGAGGTCCTCATTGAGAAGTACAAAATCCCTTATGCGTTGATGGGGAGCCACTTCCTCTGCCAGAGAATCCATATCCCATTTGACGGTACCGTGGATATCTGTCTTCCCAGTTTCCCGAAGATACTGAGAATCGATAACAATCACGGCTACCAACTTCTCTTCGTCTGAACCAGGCAACACACAAATTTCCTTTATAGACGGTGCTTGTAAATAGTGTTGTTCCACTTCCTCCGCAAAGACATTCTTTCCAGAACTCAGTACAATGATGTCTTTGATTCTTCCTCTAAGAAAGAGATACCCTTCATGATCTATATACCCAAGGTCCCCAGTATAAAACCAGCCATCGTGGATCGCTTCTTGAGTCGCTTGTTCATTCTTATAATACCCTTTCATCACGTTTGCTCCCTTGACCAGGATCTGGCCTATACCCTGTTCGTCTGGAGCGTGAATAGTGATTCCGACATCCGGAAGCGCTTTCCCTGCAGACCCAATCTTCGGATTTTCTGGGGGATTCAGGCTGACTACTGGCGCAGTTTCAGTGAGACCATACCCTTCGAGAACGACAAAGCCTAAGTGAATGAAATTCCGTGCCACTTTCTCATTTAATTTGGCTCCTCCACAGATAAAATATCGAAACTGACTTCCCAACACAGAACGAAACCTGGATAAGAACGGTCGAACTGGATTGATACCAATGAAACCAGAGAGTCTCCCGGAAAAGGTTAAGAGGGCATGTATTACAACCCCTAAGCCCAGTGGCATGTTGTTGAGTCGTTGCGCGATACGGTGATAAAAATGCTCCAACACGCGTGGGGTTATCGGGAGGATGGTTACTCTCTTCTCCCGTATACATTTCAGGATCGCCTCTGCTCTTAAGGTCTTTACATAGGTAATTTGGGCACCAGAGAGCAACGGAAGAAGTAATGTACCCATAAAGGGGAAAGAGTGATGGAGAGGTAAAAGCGAGAGAAAATTATCCGGAGAACTTACGCGCTTCAGCTTGGAGAGACTCAAAAAGTTCGCACAGAAATTCTGGTGGGTCAGCATGACCCCTTTTGCTGGACCAGTAGTACCCGAGGTGTAAAGAATGGAGGCAATATTTTCGGGTTTTACCGGAGGGAGAAGAGTATCGGCAGGAGAGGAGTGCACGAGTTCAGAGAAAAAAGAAATAGTCTTCTTTCGGAGCTCCGGAGAGAGTTCTCTGTGTCCGATGAGCACTATCTTGTCCGGGAATCTTCGCTCCTGGAGTTCTTGCAACAGACGCTTCTCTGTGGTAAAGAAGATTTTCGGTTGTGTCTCCCCCAAGATATGGTAGAGTTCTTTAAAGCCTATTTCGGTATCTGTGGGAACGGCTATCGCACCCGCAAAGAGGATTCCCAAATACGTCATGCCCCACTCCGACCGATTCTCTACCGCTAAAGCAACTCGGTCCTCCTTTTGTACGCCTTTCTGAGCGAACCAATTAGCAATGTGCAGAGCAGTATGATAAATTTGGGCATACGTATACTCTTGCACCCTATGCTCTTCTTGCACTATCATGGAGACTCTTTCTGGATCGTCTCGCGCAATCTCTGCAAACTTGGCTGTCAGAGTCAGAGTCATAAAAATATCTCCCCTTTACAATATACACAAGCTTATCTTGATATAAGATACGGCTGAAACCTCTCTTTGGATGCAGGAAGAAATTGGGAAATATCTGCTTTACAAGTCACGTATCGTTGCCATGTCAGGGAGATGGAGCAGGAGCCATGTCTTATCCAGTGCATTTTCAGGAGACATTTTGGAGAAAACACTTGTGCTAGAACACCAGTCAAGTATTACCCTTTCCCCGAAGCAAAGCGAAGGGTTGTCCACTTTCCTCCCCCTTGGCGGGGAGGATCAAGGATACACTCCACGAAGCATCTCAAAACCGAGATTCTTCGTCTTCGGCTCAGAATGACAACTCATCATAACTTACTTTCCAAAGCACTAGGTTGCGTGTTCGATCCACTTGACGGGATACTTACTGCCTTTTTGCTGGAGAAAGAGGTCAAGCTGGGTAAGTGTCAAAGGTTCTGGGAGGGGATAGCGCTCAGGAATTGTTTTTAACTCGTGGCGATAACGGATAAATATTCCCAGATCTAACGGGAATGCTTGTTCGTCTATGCCGATAAGACTCCCAGTCCGGCGAGCGTGTCTGAGAATGGAATACCATCGCTCAAGAGGAGCAATCCCTAGAGATTTGATCCCATGGGCAAAGAGTAGTAAATGGATATAATCATACGGTTCTGTATTCTTGAGATAAGACTCGAGTGCATTTGCCGCAGGCTGTACCGTAAAAAATGACCAGTATGGCACTGCTCCGATACGAAGCGTCCACCAGGGATTCAGAAAGATAAACGATTTTCCTAGAAGTCGGTTTGCCGGAAGACCACGTTGTCTATACCACCACCGATAAAGGTCAGCTACCAACCAACTGAGATCCTGAGGCTCTCGGAAGACAATACGGCAAATACGGTAGCCTTTGCATTGTGCCCACTGGACAATATCTTCACGTAAGGCTGACTCAAAACCCCATTCCGCTTCCGGGCGCTCACCATCTGGCCTCGGTGCATCCCAGCGTTGACGGTGCGATCCACATCTTCGCAAAAATTCTGACTCGTTCACTACCAGAAAGATATTCCTCAGGAGGTATTCCCCCCAAGCCTCCTACCTGAAAAATATGGCGCTCATCTACCTGAGTGGTAGGCCAGGTGCGCTGGCATTCTAATAAAAATAGGGTGCCTCCAGGAAGGAGTCTTTCTTCTAAGAACCGTTCAAACGTCTTACCGAGACGTAAACGTTTGACTCGAAAGTAGGCCATGCGTTGAACCGTGAGACGATCCTGGTTGGGGTCACGCATATGATGGAGCTGGAGTTCTGGATTTGCCTCTAGCATTCTCCGGGCTGCGGGTTTAGCTGTTTCCATGCTCTCGTACAGCTCGTCAGGATGGATCGCCGGGGACCAATGTATCGGAAGAAGACAGGTTTGCGGTAACCAGGGGATCCCCAAGGCACAGCATAGATGTACGGCTGCTCCATTGGAAGACCCTATCATCACCGCAGGATAGCGACGCCTTGGATAATGATTTACCATCCACTGGGCGATTGCTTCAGCACGCAACTGACCTAATCGATCCATAGGAATTGCTTCGCGCCAAGCCCCAAAAATATAGAGGGATTTACGGATGTGGGTAGGAAGAGCGTTTAGAATTGGAGCGAGAAACCAAAGAGAATCGAGTAGACCCAAAACGGAGAAGTCTTTACCGTGGAGATAACGAGCAGTTGCCTGTAACATTGCTGTTGCTGAATCAAACCGTGCGACAAAGTGTGAGGTTTTCATACCATAATTCCTTCTTTTGCGGGATTAAGAACTATCCTCTGGTTTCTGGCTTTCTTCTTACCATCTTAACAACAAGTGTCTAAAAGAATACCGCAAAAAGAGAGAATCTCGTAGTCCTGCTGCATCTAACTTTCTTTTTTGTGCGTATATCTTCTAAAAAAAATATTTCATTATGGCAGTGATACTTGACCTCCATTAGGTATGTGGCTTTTATTGTCCACAAGAGATGAGGCTTATGTGGAATCTTCACCACCAGGAGAGGAGGGAAAATCGTATGAGCACCCAGCATCCTTTCGCCGGAGTGATCAATAGAATTTTTCGCTGGAGACAAAGGCGGACATGCCCCAAATGTAACAGGGCGCAAGTCGTCCCACGAAGCAAGAAATTGGAAAGTGTGCGCTGCAAGTTTTGTGGAGCAGAGATCCCTCCTCCGCTCTAGCATGATGAATCTGTCATGGTAGGAAGATTCGAAAGCGGAACCCTGCAGCGGAATTACCACAATTTGTCTCTGCAATCCAGTATAACTTTAGCTCTTACCGAATTCATAACAGAGCCGATTATTTGATGGACTGCAGCCTCTCCAGACGACGACGGGGAGTAGTAAGAGCACGAGCGTAGCGCATCATGTCCTTCCAGGGATCCGCTTTTTGTCCCAACCGGCGAAAGATGTTCCGGATAGTATAATGCTGAGAATGCAGCCGCTTGGCGTCAAGCTCATACCAGTCCAGAGGAGTAGCCACTGGCGCGCCAGATTTTGGTCGGACAGCATAAGGAGCAACAGAGGTCTGTCCATAGGCATTCCGGAGATAGTCCACAAAGAGACGACCATCCCGCTGTTCCTTCTGGATCTCGATAGTAAACTGATCCGGAGCTTTCTTGGCGAGTAGGGTAGCAAGCTCTTGAGCAAAAGAGCGCACTGTGTCGAAATCGGCACCGCGGTCCAGAGGAACAACGACATGGAGTCCCTGTGAACCGGTCGTCATGACGAAAGGAACGAGGCCTATCTCCTCCAGCAGATGACGTAGAATCTGGGCAGCAGCATGCACTCTCTCAAAATGGTCATCTGGAGGATCCAGGTCGAAAATCAACTTATCAGGATACTGAAGTCGATCCACACGACTCAACCAGACATGGGGTGTGATGCAGGCTTGATTCGCGAGGTAGACGAGTGTTGCAGCGTTTGCACAGACGACTTGTGGCTGGTGTCCTCCCCCTTTCAAGGCTATGGATACACGCTCGATCCAGGAAGGAAAGTAATCAGAAACTTCTTTTTGATAAAATCCCTCTGCAGTGATGCCATCAGGAAAACGATGCATGGTAAGTGGCCGTCCTTTTATATGCGGCAGCATAGTCTCCGCAATGCGGTGATAATAGGTAATGAGATCACTTTTCGTAATACCATCCTCTGGAAACAGGACTTTCTCTCCATGAGAGATATCAATGCGATGGGAGTGCACGTCCTTCTTATTCGTGCTCATTGCTGTGGTGTTTCCTGATCTGTGATATCCTCTAATGAACGTCCAGAGAGGACAGAGAGAGGTTCGGTGCTGATCGGATTACGGCGGGCATCCGCTTTTTCATCATCCATCTTGGTGAGTAACCAGCGCTCCTTACCTCGTATTGTGCGGATAAGCGTATATCCGCCCTGGAGTTTTTTTCCCTGGAGCCACACCTCGATTTTTCCCTCAGCAAAGGCCTGCTCCATCGACACTGGCTTCTTGTCTTTCTCCGCTCGCAAGTTACGATAGGGTCCTGTATCCCAGACAAGCACAGTGCCCGCTCCATATTCTCCCTCGGGAATCACTCCTTCGAAGTCTGCATATGCCAAAGGATGATCCTCTACCAGAATAGCGAGTCGTTTTTCGCGTGGATCTGTCGAAGGCCCTTTGGGAACTGCCCAAGACTTGAGCACTCCATTGACCTCCAGACGAAAGTCATAGTGCAGACGGCGAGCATCATGTTTCTGGATCACAAAGATTGGCTGTTTGGAAGGGTGCTCTCCCTGGTTAGATGGTTCCGGCGTGTGTGAAAAATTTCGTTTTTCCTGATACGATGTGAGAGTATTTTTGGCGGTCATGCTTATGCACCTCCATTCGTGGATGCTCAGGAGACCTGGGCAAGGTTGCTTGAGTGCCATCGCAGATTACACTATGTTCTGCTGCTCATGGCTGCATAACTATATGCTCAGTAGTGATTTTAAAAAACCAAAGGGGGAGTTGCATCCAAAATTTTTACTGCGGCGTAATAAATGTTATCAACGTAACTTTACCCTTTCGTATTCTGTTCACCTATGCCCAGAGCTTGTCTTGAACGGAGCAAAAGAATAAACTATGCATAGATGATGAAACTAGAAAGAAGAGAGGCCTTCTCAGTCCTTAGTTCTTATTTGCATCCGAGAAGAAAGGGAGCAATGCCAAGAAGCACATCTATCCATATTGGTACTTTTGGGGGTCTTATGCTCACCGGAAAGGCTCCTTTTACCCAGAGCATCTTTCCGAGTAGCGCTTTCTCTCGTACTATACCCAGCACTTTCACACCGTAGAGATCAATAATACTTTTTATCAACTCCCTCAAGAGAAAACATTGCGTCAGTGGCGGGAGATTGTCCCACACAACTTTGTCTTTTCGGTTAAGGCCAGCCGATATATCACTCATCAGAAAAAACTGAACGATCCCCAGCAAACCCTAGAACCATTCCTGGAACGGATTAGCCTATTAGTGGAAAAATCAGGACTGATTCTCTTTCAATTACCTCTCCGCTGGTACAGGAATCTAGCACGTCTCACCTGCTTCTTGCAAGCCTTGCCTTCAGAGTATCGATATGTCTTCGAGTTTCGTGATACAAGCTGGTTTCATAAAGAGGTATATGAAACATTAGCCGTCCATAAAGCGGCTTTCTGTATGTATGATCTCAATAGGCAACTCTCACCAAAGGAAATTACCGCAGACCTCATTTACATCCGACTCCACGGTCCGAAAAAATCAGCCCAAAATTTCGGATCCCCTACCCAGCAGGTGGGAGCAGCACCGGTAGGGAAGCTAAAAAAGGTCAAGCATATGGTCCCTATGCTCAGCCTCTGGGCGGTTTTGGAGGAAGACGAAGTGCAGGATTTCCTTGATTTTCTCCAGCAGCACCTCGAAACACAAGAGATCAGCTATATCTTGGAACCCAAATTTGATGGGGTTTCCGTGGAGGAGAGGAGCCTTTTGCCAATCCCCGCAATGCTGCCGCCGGCATTCTCCGGCAACTTGACTCCACACAGGTGGCTGGTCGGTCACTGGATATCGTATTTTACGAGGTGCTCCACTGTGAAGGAGAGCAGTTTTCTACGCATTGGGAGATGCTCCAGCACTTACCTGTCTGGGGCTTAAAGACTGATGAACACAATACCAGGTGCTCAACGCTTTCCGCGATCAAACAGTATCATCAGAAGCTTTCTGCTGGACGGCTTTGCTCAAAAATCAGCTACCCAGCTTTATAAAGCCATTCAAAACACGAAAACAGCTCGTCTCGATCGATTGCTCTATGCCTTGGGGATTCGTCATGTCGGCCAGCACGTTGCCCAGATTTTGGCCCGAACATTTCCGAGTCTGGAGGCACTGAGGAAAACGAGCCAGGAAGAGCTGGAAGCCACGGCGGACGTGGGACCGGAAATTGCGGCGAGTGTCCAGCATTTTTTTGCGCACCCAGAGAACCAACAGGTATTGGACCGGCTGCTTCAGGCAGGAATCCAGATCGAAGAGATGCCCACACGTAGTAAAGAACTCCCTTGGCAAGGCCAGACGTTTGTCTTTACAGGAAAGCTCAAGCGCTATACGCGAAAAGAAGCAAAGGAGAAAGTGGAAAGACTCGGTGCCCGGGTGACTTCCCGTGTCAGTAGCCACACAGATATAGTCGTAGCAGGGCAACATCCTGGTCAAAAACTGGAGGAGGCGAAAAAGCAGGGTATACAAATTTTCGACGAAGAGGCGTTTGTGCAATATATCCAGGAGACAAGTTCCTGATTACTCCCTCCATGTACCTGTGTACCCTCCACCCACATCACCTGCAAGCGAGGATGAAAGTAAAATTTTTTCTTTACGCATCTCTTTTGTTTCCTCATGCGTAGCAATAAAATGAGATTGTTGAAAGATAGAAAACGAAGATATTAATTTGAGAAAGGAGGATGTATGGCGAATGAAGAATGAATTCGCGGGCTGAATGAAGATCTATCTGCCGAATGGGGAACGATATTGCGGTATACGTATCAAGCAGGAAAAGCTTTTGGGGTCAAGGGAATCGAGATTCGAGAGATGTGTGTCGAAGAGATAGAAGATGAACTTGGACACGCCAAATTTCTCACCGATGTAATTGTCGATCTCGGTGGTGAACCAACTACCACTCCAAAAGAGTTTACGAAACCTGGTGAGCTCAAGGCGATGCTGGAACTGGATCTGGAAATGGAGTTACAGGATGTGCAGAACTATACAAAGCGAGCTAAGCTAGCAGAGGAGTTGGGTCAAATAGAGTTGAAGGTCGAGCTGGAAGAGATAGCCGCAGATGAATCGAGACATGCTCGTAAGCTCCGCCGCATCCTTAAAGGCTTCTAATCCTAGGATTTGATGATTTCTCTCTTCTTTTATTGGAAGGGTAAGGTAGTCCCTTATCTACAGGTATTGCACACCTTGCCCTTCCAAAGAACTCATAACGAGTATCATTCTCTGGTCAACCTGCTCTACAAAAGTATTTCTTCTCTTAAAAGGGAGCCTTCCTTCTCTTCCCTCTAAAGAGAGTATAGGTAGGTGGATATACTTCTAAGAAGAGACAATGAGAGATATATATGTAAGGAGAAAGCAACTGTCTTCAATATCAAAAGCACGGTCCCACCATCTCTTGATCTTTTGTAATCTCTTATTCTAAATACGGTAAATACGGATTAACGGATTATCAGAGTAAAGATGCAAATATTTAGGGATAAGGGCTAAGGCGAAAGGGCCCTTGCCCTTTCGCCTTCACATGGTATGCCCAGGTCTCTAGATAAAAGCCAGACTGGCATACGAAACTGTAGACTGCGTTTCTCTTTCTACAGCCTGTTCATAACGAAGGAGTTTCCCTTCTCGGGCTTCCATCACGCTTAACATGATATAGATCGACGACAATCCACAGATACGACGACAATCCTGTTCCTGCTGAACATAGGAGAAGAAGCCTTCGGCATCCACCTTCTGCACATACTGGAGCATAGCACGATCTTTTGACTCAATCCCTTCTAAAAGACTATAAGTCAACGGCCCTTGATCTCCAAATTTTTGCCCTACATGCGCCAGATCTACCCCAGCAATGTAGCAGACCTTTTTCCCCTGTTTAACAACGGTGTCCTTAAGTACGGCAATAAATTCTTCTACCTGTGGCGTTGCCCGAGGCGAACTCCCTTGGCCAATCATCTCATGAAACGAGCCACAGAGGATGGGTACGATCGAGATAGGCTCTTTCTTTTTTTGGAAGATGTGGTTCAGAAATACTACCTGAAACTCTATGGAGTGTTCCTGTTTGTGGTTGAATTCGTCTTGAAAGAGATCTTCGGAGTAGCTGGCGGCAAGCATTTCGACAAATTCTCTGTCCGTCTGTACTATCCCCAGAGGTGTGGCAAAATCTTTTCGGGTCAGGGTAAAGAATCCTCGACTGAAGGCATGGCCAGTGCCAAAGATGATAAAAAGGTCAGCCTCTGCCGCTTCTTCAATCGCTTTATAAGCCCAGGCAGAACAGGGGCCTCCTCGCCGGAGATCGATATGGGGAGCCACTATGCCACGCACTTTTTCCCCATTGGGAAAGATCGGCTTTTTCCCGGGCCCCCTCTCCTCCTTGAAAAACGCCTCCAACTGGGCTTCGAGTTCTTCACGTCGAGCTGGGTAACTCGCTCCAGCATGCGCTGCCTCACGCACTGGGGCCTGGAGAAAGGTAAGTTCAACCTGCCTCCGTTGCTCTTGAAAACGCTCATTGTCGAGAAGATAGTGGGCATCAAGCTGCTGGATGATCTCCTCGACCTGGTGGCGAAAGAGTAAATCGCCAAATGTGCGTGTATATTCGGTCTGAATATCCAGAATAGAATGTTTGCCATCAAACAGAGTCATAATAAAGAAGACCGGATAAGGAATAAAAAGCGTTTGTTCCGTCATATGTAGGGGATCACGCAGGCAGATTAACTTTTGCCCTTCGTGTTCTACCGGGAACAGATCAACCGGACGCAACAAAGGATATTCCATAAACACAACTCCTCAGAAGACATAGCAGTTTTTAGCCTGGCCATGCTCATCGCCTGTACTACTGGCTAGTGGACCATGTTCAGGGTGCAGTATTGAGCTATCCAATACGCTCTCTGACTGCAAAGACTTATCCAGAACAGGAACAAAGAAAACTCGCTGCCATCAACACTTGATGCCCCTGTCCGGTTAGATCACCTCAGGGAATAACGCTTTTCAGCCAGAGAACTTTATCGAAAATTTCTGCGATTAATATAGAAAACTGGAGAAAAAAGTGCAAGAGGTTCTCTAGAGCATATCAGGTCGGTTATGCTCTGGTTTGTGGAAAAATCAAAGTGCGGCAAACCTCAGGAAGAGGCTTTGATCGCTGCAGTCATCTTCAACCGATGTTCACCTGTTTGCTATACGGATCGATCACATCGCGCAAGAAATCCCCCAGTACGTTGAGGCTGAGGACGGTGAGAAAGATCGCTAACCCAGGGAAAGAGGCGATCCACCAGGCAGTTCCCAGATATTTCCTCCCAAAAGCGATGTCCCATCCCCAAGAGAGAGTAGTTCCACTAATTCCAAAAAAACTTAACCCACTCTCTACGATGATCATCCAGCCTAGCTGCATGGTAGCGGTCACCAGAATAGGAGCAAGTACATTCGGCAAGATATGTCTGAGCACGATCTTTATCCGTGATGTTCCAAGCATTACCGCAGCCAGCATAAACTGTTCCTCCCGAATGCGCAGGACATTCCCACGCACAATCCGGGCATGCCAGATCCAGCCTATCCCTCCCATTACCAGGATAATATTGCTCAGCTTAAATCCCATGACCGCTACTACCAGCAAGGCGATGAGAATTAAAGGAAGCGAAAGCAGAATATCTACCAGGCGCATAATGACACTATCCCAGTAACCCCCTAGCACTCCAGCGACGACTCCTAAAAACACGCCGATCACCACCGCTATACTAACGCCCGAGAGAGCTACACCTAACGACACCCGGGAGCCATACATAATCCGGCTGAGCACATCTCTCCCATGTGGATCGCTCCCCAGCGGATATTTCCAGAGACCTCCTTCCAGAAAGACTGGTGGCTTATTACGGTTTCGCAGATCGAATTTTTCCGGATCGTGGGGAGCGAGAGAAGGAGCAAAAAGGGCGGTGATAATCAGCACAAAAACAAACACCGTTGCGAACTGGGCCAGATGGTTCCGCTTAAATTCTCTGAGCAGATGGGAACGAGTTGCTTTCACCGGTCTCTCCTCTCAGTCCAGACGAATTCGAGGATCAAGATATACGTACAATAAATCGATGACAATGTTGATAAAGACAAAGATGAACGCTGTAAGGAGTACTCCAGCCTGAATGACCGGATAATCGCGCCGATAGATCGATTCCACGAGCAGGCGTCCTAAACCAGGCCAGGCAAAGACTGTCTCGGTCACTACGGCTCCTCCTAAAAGTCCTCCTACCTGTATGCCAATGATAGTGATAACGGAAATAAGGGAATTGGGAAGCACATGGCGAAAGATGACCCTGGCTCTACCCATGCCTTTAGCTCGAGCAGCTTTTACGTAAGGGCGCCCCAGGTTCTCCAGGATATCTGTTCTGGTGAGTCGGGCAATCAACGCCATCAAGAAGCTTCCCAGGGTTATGGCGGGCAGAATGATATACCGCGCCCACTCCAGAAGCAGACGCGGCTCTCCCTGCAAAAGCGCCAGGAAGGCACTGGTAAAAAGTGGTCCTCTGCCCAGAGCGGGCAACCAGCGTAACTCCACGGCAAATAGAAGAATCAACATAACACCTAGCCAGAAGTTGGGAGTGGAAATACCAAACAGCGCAATGATGTTTGCCAGGTAATCGAGCAGACTCCCTCGCCAGATGGCGGAGACAATTCCCAGACCAATCGCCAGAGGGATACCGATTAAGGCAGCGGTCAAGGTCAACTCTACCGTATCCGGTATGCGCTCTAGCAGCATGTCCAGGGTTGGTTGCCCCACAAACCATGATTTTCCTAAATCTCCTCGCAAGAGATGGCTTAGGTAAGTCACATAGCGCCGGTGCAAAGGCTGATCAAGCCCTAACGATTTGCGTACCAGAGCAAACTGCTCTTCAGAAGCCATCTCTCCAACCAGGTTCACCGCTGGATCTCCCGGGGAAAGATGCAGAATGAGGAAGACCACCGTGGCAGCTCCCCAGATGACTAAAACTGCATGGAAGAGTCTTTTGACCAGGTATCTCCTCATTGCTTGCTCTCTCCTCTTTTAGGCTATCTTCTTAATATACCAGAGGGGCATCATTTCATCCGGTCGCGCTTCCCAATTATGATCCCGGCTCACTCCATAGGTATTGGGCTGAAGATGGAGAAAGATCCAGGGAGCTTCTTCATGAGCGATCTTGCATGCCTGCCGGTAGAGAGCCTCTCGCTCTTGTCGGTCTACGGTCATTCTCCCCTTTGCAATGATTGCATCCACTTCGGGCATGATGCTATTGGAAAATGCTCCCTGCCCCAGTAAGGGTTCCAGATAGCTATCCCCATCAAAAGTACTGGATCCACCCCAGCTCACCATATAGATGGGGCCAGACTTTTTCGACGTGATCCGTGAGGCAAGGGTACCAGCATCATAGACCTGGAGTTCTGCTTGAATACCTACTTCCTTCAGATAGTTTGCTATAGCCTGAGTCACTTCCAGACCAGAGATCATCCACTCGGGTACCAGTTCGATTTTGGTCTTAAATCCATTGGGATAACCCGCCTCTTTCAGCAGTTGCTTGGCCATAGCTGGATCATAAGGATAGGGTTTGAGTTCCGGATCATGACCGAGTACGGTGGAAGGGAGAGCACTGGCCATCACTTCTCCCATCCCCTTCAGGTAGATTTCGTTGATCTCTTCTTGATTGACCGCATAATTGAGGGCTTGACGAACCTTTTTGTTGTGAAAAGGCTCCATCGCATAGTTCAGACCGGCAAAGACAATTCGGTTCCCGATGGTAGAAGTTATCCGCGCGTTCTGGCTTCGGTTAATGCGGTCAAAATCCTCTACGGTAGGACGAGCGGCCAGATGGAGATCACCAGCGAGGAGAGCGGCTACCCGTGTAGCATCCTCCAGAATCACCGGGGCTTCGAGTTTTTTGATTGGCGGTTTCTGTCCCCAGTACTCATCATTGCGCACGGCCCGCAGAATATCATCTGGTTTGAATTCCTCGAGCCGGAAAGGACCGGACCCCATAGGGTTAAGCGCTAAAAACTCCTTGGGATGGGTAGAATAGTGCTCTTTATCCAGAATAGAAAGGGTAGGAAGATAGGAAATGAGAGTAGGGAAAGGGCTTTTGCAGACAAAATCTGCCGTATACCGATCCACCACCTTAACTTCCAGGACATCTAGGAAGGATTTTCGATTCGGAGAGCCGAGCTTTTCGTCCAGACGGCGATGGACCGTAAACTGAACCGATTCTGCTGTTAAATCGTTACCATTGTGAAATTTGACCCCTTCACGGAGTTTAAATCTCCAGGTGTTATGGCCGATAAAGGAATACTCCGTTGCCAGGTAAGGGATCAGCTCATTGGTTTTCTCATCACGCCAGAGGAGAGGATCCATCAGCCAATTTTGCGCGATCAGACAGGTACGAATGGCATTTTGTTCCGGATCCACATTCGGCATTCCACTCCAGATGCCTACCCGAAACAGCTCAAACTCTGCCAAAGCAGCGTAGGCAGTTCTGCTTCTTGACCACTCCTGGGGCAGGGCTCCGGCAGCAAGCAGGGTGGCGCTAGCTAGCGCTGTCTGTTTAAAAAACGCCCGACGACTCATTTCCTGAACTTTTGGTTTACTCATTTCCATTCTCCTTTCTTTCGATCAGGTGACAAGATGACAGCGTACCTGTCGACCGCTCCCCACCCTTCTGAGCTCTGGTTTTACCCTTGAACACTCCGGGATGGCGATCGGACAACGGGGATGAAAACGGCAGCCTGCTGGAGGATGGAGAGGGCTGGAGACCCCTCCCCGAAGAACGATACGCTTCTTCTTTTTTCGTGGATTTGGTTCCGGGATGGCCGACATCAAGGCCTGAGTATAAGGATGAAGCGGCTCATCGTACACGGCATTTGCTTCTCCAATCTCTACAATCTCACCAAGATACATCACGGCAATCCGGTCACTGATATAGCGGACTACCGAGAGATCGTGGGAGATAAAAAGGTAAGTGAGTTGAAAATCTGCTTTCAGTTTGAGCAGGAGATTCAAGATCTGGGCCTGCACACTCACATCCAGCGCCGATACCGGCTCATCAGCAACGATGAGTTTGGGATGGAGAGCCAAGGCTCTAGCAATCCCTATACGCTGGCGTTGCCCTCCACTGAATTCGTGAGGATACCGGGTAATATGAGAAGAGCTCAGCCCCACATGCTCCAGGAGTTCTTTGACCCGATCCGTCTGCTCACGCTTCGTTCCCAGACGATAATTTTTAAGAGGCTCAGCAATAATGTCTCCGACTTTCATCCGGGGATTAAGCGAAGAGAAAGGGTTTTGAAACACCATTTGCATATGCTGTCGGAGGGAACGACGTTCTTGAGGAGACAGCTCGCCAATATTCTTTCCGTCAAAAATCACCTCCCCTTCAGTAGCCGGATAGAGCTGCAGAATGGTCATCCCTGCTGTCGATTTACCACAACCACTCTCACCGACCAGCCCTAACGTTTCCCCCGGGTAAATGGCAAAACTTACTCCATCTACCGCCCGAATATACCGCTGTTCCCGGAAAAAAACCTGAGCCAGAAATCCGATCTGCACCGGAAAGTATTTTTTCAGGTTTTGGACTATCAGCAAATGCTCTGGCTCCTGCATGTTTGGTCTCTCCCACCCCCTAGCCATGTCCAATTAGTTTTAGGCCAATAAATGGCATCGCGCGACATGACCAGGAGCAATCTGGAGTAAAGGGGGAGTTTGCTCTTTACAGATCTCCATCGCCTCGGGACAACGGGATTGGAAGGGACATCCTTGCAGATCTTCTCGCAGATCCGGCACTGTTCCTTTGATCGCTTCCAATGCTCCCGGCCTGGTTTCTCTCTTTGGAATAGAGCGGAGAAGTCCCTGGGTGTAAGGATGAGATGGTCTTTCAAAGAGAGACAACGTATCCGCACTCTCGATGATCTGTCCTGCATACATCACCTGCACCCGATGACACATCTCCGCTACAATTCCCAAATTGTGGGTAATCAGGAGAATAGCCATTTTTCGTTCTTGCTGGAGCTTCTGTAATAACTCGAGGATTTGTACCTGAATCGTCACATCCAGTGCGGTGGTCGGTTCATCCGCAATTAACAGGGAAGGTTCACAGGCAAGAGCCATAGCAATCATTACCCGCTGTTGCATGCCACCACTCAATTGATGGGGATATTCCTGGGCTCGTCTAGCCGGATCGGAGATATTCACTTCTTCGAGCAACTGCACTACACGCTCGAAGACAGCTCGTTTGCTCCGACTCCGTTTCCAGAAAGAGAGAGGTTTTTCTCTCCCTGACCTGTCCTGTTCTTGATAGACTCCAGAATGATCGTGGAGGAGGAGCGCTTCGGCGATTTGATCTCCTACCGTGCGTACCGGATTGAGCGAGGCCATCGGATCTTGCCAGATCATCGCGATCTCCTTCCCCCGAAGGTGACGCATCTCGCGCTCACTCTTTTCCAGCAAGTTCATTCCTTTAAACAGGATCTCTCCAGTCATTATCCGGCCCGGCGGATCAACCAATCTGAGAATAGACAGAGCGGTGACCGTCTTTCCACACCCCGATTCCCCGACTATCCCCACAATTTCTCCTTGCCGTACCGTAAAGCTCACCTGATCTACAGCGCGAATTCTCCCCCGCGCGGTGAAAAAAGAGGTGCTCAGGTTCTTGATTTCGAGGATGATCTCTTCTTGCGGCATACTCATGCTCTGGTCAGCTTGTCTCACTCGCTGTTAGGTTCAACCGACGGCGAAGATCTCGCTCGTAAGAGGCTTCAGGATCAAAACCACTCCATATGCATAGCAAGTAAACTCGATAAGTCATGCCGAGCGCAGCGAAGCATCTCGCCACCTTACCACAATGCAACCGCCCTTCCCTTCGTTCAGAATAACCATCAGACTTCGTGTTGCTTTGCTTCAGAAGCAACACAAAGAGAAGCTCTCGTTTCAGAGATAGAGACGATTGTCGTAAATATAGCGCTCTACTTCTTCTGAAACCAGATACTTGATCGGTTTTCCCTGTCCAATCCGCTCTCGGATCAAGGTACCTGAAATCTCTACATTCAGTACCCGGAATGGAATATAGGAAAGTCCTAACTGATCCACATCGGCTCTGGTTGATACTCCACCCCGGTTAAAAACGACCACGGAAACCAGCTCAAAAATCCTCCGATACTCCTTCCAGATTTCAATAATATTCAATTGGTCTTCTCCCATCAGGAGAAAAAATTCGGTTTCCGAGGGAAAGGTCTCTTTTAAAGTCAGGAGGGTATCAATCGTATAGGAAGGGCCCTCACGCTGGAGTTCAATCTCTGAGTAGTGAAAATACGGATTAGAAGCAAGAGCCATTTTAAGCATCGCCAAACGATGGGAGGCAGCACTGATCTTTTGATAAGGTTTGTGCGGAGGAAGTTTAGCCGGAATAAAGAGAATCTGATCGAGCGAGAGTCCCACCAGGACCTCCTGAGCGATCAAAAGATGTCCCCAATGAATCGGGTCAAAGGTCCCTCCAAAGATGCCAATCTTCATTATCTTTCTCCATTAGAGCCCTCTATCATGAGATGTATACCGTACCAATCTCCTCCTGAGGCGGTGCAGATACTCTTGGCAAGTATCCAGAGAAGATACATCGACAACTGCTGGTCTAAAGCGGCCCCCCAGCGTTCCAGGAACCAGAACCCTCCCCACGCCATTAAATAACCCCAGTATAAAAGCTTGTGCAGTGTTGTCAAGAGAGCAGAACTCTAACTAATCCCCTATTTTACAATGTCGTTTTCAGTTGCTATCTTTTACGTACTCATGTTAGCATCTTTAGTAAGAGTGGTCATCTCAATACTTCCCTTTGCTACACTATGGGATGACAAGAGAGAAATACTCGCTATGAGTTCTTCTTTAAAGTAGTCATTCGATTAGTACAGCAGAGGAATCTAAGGAATGCCAGACGCTGATTCACCCCTTTTGACTCCAGCCCAGAAACGGATTGTCGCTACCGCCATAACTTTTAGTGCGGGAATTTTTATTATCTCTTTGCTCGTCTTTATCGTCTATATTTTGAATGAGCTGATTCGTCTGTTTAGCGGAGTGCTCTGGCCACTTGTCATCGCCAGCATCCTGACCTTACTGCTGCAACCCCTCGTCTCTTTTCTGGAACACAAACTTAAGATAGGACGAACAGCCGCTCTGATCCTCCTCTTCGCCCTTGTGTTCATTCTGTGCTTAAGTATTCTTGCCTTGATCTTGCCGATCCTGATTACACAAACCATCGATTTTGTGCAGAATTTTCCAAATATTGTCACAAGAATAAGAGAATTTTTTCTAGCAAGATTTCCTGATCTGTTTGCCTTACTGCAAAATCGATTGAGCGAAGAAGCGCTCACTGAGCTGACCAAGCAATGGGAAGAGCAAGCAAAGAATCTGGTCAATGTGTTATTGTCGGTCTTGAGAAAGACGGGGAGTGGTCTCTCCACTCTCTTTGGATGGTTTGCTGGTCTAGCGCTTATACCTATCTATCTATTTTATCTCTTGAGTTTAGACAGGGACCTTATCACCGATCTCAGCAATCAACTCGTTTTTCTGCGGGACGAAGTGCGAGACGATATTGTCTTTCTGCTTCGGGAGTTTACCAATATTGTGGCAACTTTCTTTCGAGGTCAACTCCTTATAGGTCTTATCACCGGTGCAATGTTAGCCACTGGTTTTACCTTTATCGGTCTCAATTTCGGGATCGTACTGGGGTTGGGACTCGGATTGCTCAATTTAATCCCCTATCTCGGCACAATTCTTGGGTTAGGCACAGCCCTTCCCCTGGCCTATTTTCAAGAAGAAGGAGGACTGGTCACTGTAGGGTTAACCCTCCTGGTCTTTGTCCTGGCTCAGGCCGTTGAAAGTTATCTCGTGGCCCCCCGAATCCTGGGAAAAAGCACTGGATTGCATCCGATGGTGGTTATTATTGCACTCTTTTTCTGGTATACAGCCCTCAACGGCATTCTTGGCATGATCCTCGGTATCCCTTTGACCGCCTTCTTGATTACCGCCTGGCGCCTGGTACGGCGGAAATACCTCTCCCCTGTCCGAGAGAGCATCACAGATAAAGCCTGGTCTACTTCCTCGTTAGCACAATAGAAAATCTCCGGGGTTACTGCTGCTCACTCCAGGGGCTATAGCAAGGCACAATGCGCAATGAACAATTACTCCGCAGCGCTTCGGGATAACGAATGAACTTCCCTACACTTCGTTGTGGGAGGCCCAGAGGAGACAGCGGAAGAGGGTGAAAACTCTAAGGCGAAAGGCAATTAGGCGAAAGGGCAAAGGAGTAAGGATTTTTCCCCTGACCCTTTCGTCTTTCACCTCTCCTCCCGGAGCGCAGCGCAGGGAAGTCCGGTCGTCCTCCGTGCTCTCCGTGTCTCCGTGGTGAAAATGACCCGAGCTATACAGGTGTCCCCTGTAATGAGCAACACTCCCCTATCCGCTAAGCCCCTCCAGCAGCTTTATGACGGCGGTATTCTTCAAACATCGCTGGCGTGGGTGGATAGTATTTCCCTGGGGCTACTTTCTCTTTTTTTATCTTTTCCTTAATATATTGCTCAACCGCTTCATGTTCCTCAGCCAGTTCAATGGCTTCCGCAGCAAACCAGGAAGGAACTACGACGATCCCATCATCGTCTCCCACCAGGACATCACCCGGGCGCACCAGCACACCACCACACTGGATATCTTCATTCTCATAAATTGGTTCTGCCCAGGGACGTCCACCCGTTGGAGTCCGATCCTGGGCATATACAATCAGGTTATATCCTTCCTTGATGAGGACATCAAGATCCCGGATTGCTCCATCGGTCACCAGACCATCAGCCTGGTTGAGGGCGAGTTGTAAGAGTTTGACATCACCCGCAATTGCGGCATAGCGCTTCCCCATGATATCTGCTACCAGCACATCTCCAGGGCCACAGCGGGCCATAGCTCGGTATTCGGCAGAATCTTCGCCTCGACGTTGTTCTTTAATAATATCCGGGCGTGGAGGAAGAAAGCGGAGCGTCCGGGCCCGGGCTGCCAGACGTTTCCCGGGGGTCATTGCTCTGACGCCTTCCATAAAACAGGGTTCCCCCACATGATTGCGGACTTCGGTATAGACAGTCGCAACGGGTATCTTCTTGAAACGATCTAAGATACTTTGCGGGACTTCTACTGGAGCCATCGACCGTTCTGCCATGTGTAGATCTCCTCTTACGAATTGGTCACCATACTGAGAGCAGCAGGTTTTAAACCTGTTCTTCCTTTTTCTAACATAGGATACCCGCAGCGGGATGTCAAGAGAAGCAGGTCTAACGCAAAAGGATCCGCCCATCCAGCAAAACCGTGGTTGTCTTTTGAATCGATCCATGGTATGGTAAGGTTATGGCACAATGCAGACTCAACGGTCAGATGATTTCTTATACAGTGCGTCGTAGCCAGCGGGCAAAGTATCTCCGACTGGAGATTAGCCCGCTTCACGGTTTGCAAGTAGTGGTGCCTCGAGGGGGCTCACTTTCTCAAATACCTGCAGTGTTACAGCGGCGTGCTCCCTGGATTTTGCGCCATCTACAGAAACTAAAAAAATCTGAACCACCATCTCAGACCTCTCTTCTGTTGCAAGAGGGTCAACAGCTTCCCTTTCTGGGAGAAAGCCTCACCTTTCGTCTCTTGCCTCTCTCCACCGCTTCCTCCAGGACAGTGCCAGGAGAGATACTCCAGAGCGAACTTCGACTCTTCTTACCCTCGAGTCATCCAGCCTGGAATGATCTCAGGCAACGAGTCCTCCTCGTCGAAGAGGTCTACCGGGAAGAAGCTCGAAAACATTTTACGCAACAGAGTCACTATTGGGCGCAACGGATGCAGGTTACCTTCCATCGGATTACTATCAAAGAACAAAAAAGCCGCTGGGGAAGTTGTTCTCGTCAAGGAAACCTCCACTTTAATTGGCGTTTGATGATGGCACCGGCTTCCGTAGTCGATTACGTCGTGGTGCATGAACTTGCTCATCGGCTTCAGATGAATCATTCTTCTGCCTTCTGGGATATTGTACGGCGCTATGTCCCCGACTTCGAGAAGCACCGGCGCTGGCTCAAGGAGCATGGACACCAATTATGGCATTAGGAGAGGAATTCGGAAATACCGTCAGACTCTTAGAGGCCTTACAGAGAGAAATGTACCACGAAGAGACGGAGGGCACAGAGAAAAAGAAAAATTGGTATTCTCCGTCTTCTCCGTGCCGCTGTGATGAGAAAATCGGTGACAAAATAGAAAGGAGGAGATTCTGGTACCAGGATCGGCAACACCTCAGGGGACCTCCACTTATACTCAACAACATGATCGGCTCTATTACCAGGAGCTGAATCAGACCGGTTTACTGGTCAGTCAAGCTGGATTTGGCTGTTACCGGGTCGATATGGGTATAGAGGAGCACTACAAGGCCTTGCGAAAAGCCTTATTAGCTGGGATCAATCTTATCGACACCAGCGCGAATTATGCGGATGGTGGTTCGGAACAACTCGTGGGCACGGTGGTCACCGAGTTAATCGTCAACGGTGATCTGGTTCGCGAATCGGTTGTCCTGGTCTCTAAAGCGGGATATTTACAAGGTCAAAACTATGCGTTGAGCCAAAAACGGAAACAGAGGGGGGTGCCATTTCCCGATCTGGTGTTGTATGCAGAAGGGTTGGAACATTGTATTCATCCAGAGTTTTTAGCCGATCAATTAACCCGCAGCTTGCATCGGTTGGGGATGGAGACGCTGGATGTCTACTTGCTCCATAATCCAGAATATTATCTTAGCTGGGCCAAAAAAGAAGGGATTCCGTTATCCGCAGCTCGACAAGAATATTATCGTCGGATCAAACTGGCTTTCCAGCATCTGGAAACGGAGGTGGCCCAGGGGCGTATCCAATGGTATGGAATCAGCTCCAATACTTTTCCACATGCCGCGACTGATTTTGAATTTACCTCTCTGGAAACCGTATGGGAAATCGCGGAATCCATTTCTCCTCAGCATCATTTTAAGGTTATTCAATTCCCCATGAATTTGCTGGAAACCGGAGGGGTGACGGAGAAAAATCAATCTGGACAGCGTAGTGTCTTGGCCTTTGCCCAGGAAAAACATCTGGGAGTGTTGATTAATCGTCCACTCAATGCCATTGCCGGCAATACGATGACCAGGCTGGCAGAGGTGACGGTGGAACCTCCCTCAAGCCCTGCAGAGATTGGTTTACTGCTTCAGCAACTGCTCCGAACAGAAGAACATTTACAACAAGCCCTCTTACCTCAGCTTCCTCTTGAGCAGGGCGGTCAGAGACGGCTTGCCGAATTGTTATCTGCCGGACATACTCTGCAGCAGTACTGGCAGAGTTTTGGAACGTATGAACGGTGGCGTGAGGTTCAAATGCACTATCTTCTCCCTCGAGTCCACTTTGGGATGCAGACCTTATTTACGCTGAAAAATCGCCCTCCAGAGGTCTTGTCCTGGTTAGAATCTTATGAACCTCTCATCAACAAAGCTTTCCAGGCCATCACTTCGTTCTATGCAGGAGCCGCCGCTCAGAAAGTAGCGGACATCAAAAGTCGAGTAGCTACGGTTGCTGCAGAATGGGGAGCAGCATCGACTCTTAGTCAAATGGCCATCCGAGCATTACGTTCGACCAAAGGCATTACCACGGTGCTGGTGGGAATGCGGCAAGAAGCCTATGTAGAGGATGTACTCGCGGAGCTCTCGCAGCCGGTGGAGATCAAAAACCGGGACCATTCCTGGTCTGAAATAGCCCGGCAGCTTCATAGAAGATAGACGGCTATGAGAATATCCTCTATCATCACCACAGGTGGATCACTTCAGCGCTGAGTAGCAGCTTTATACAACATATGCTCAGGCAAGTTCAGGAGGCAAAACACTGGGTCGATGACCCTCTAAATGCTGCTGAAGCTATATGGCACGGAGATACGCCTTCATCATAAAGACAGTCAGTAAAATAGCCACCTGATAAAACCTTTCCCCTTACAAGTCCATTAAGAGGAGGAAAAGGAAGGATGGAGAATCGCGTTCAACCACCCAAGTCACTATCCGGTGTAAGTTGTACGGTGTAGCTTGCGCAGGTTCTCCAGAAACGCTTCTGCGGGATAAGAACTCTGTATAACCTCCTTCATCTCCAGCACATTTGGTTCGGCAAACATTTCTCGTTCTACTGCACCACTATGCTGGTGGGCCTGTCGAAAAGCATCCGATTCTCGCCACGCATCATGATGCGCTCGACTTTCCCAGTAAGTCACACTGGCATAGTACCCCTCGCCTATCGGTCGATGGAGTTCCCATTTGATAAAGCCGGGCATACTCTCCACTAAATGGGCTCGATTCCGAAAACGCGCTTCAAACGCTTCTTCAAAACCTGGTTTAATCTTGAAACGATTGGCAATGACAAACATCTGCTTTCTCCTTTCGGTTTGTTAAGGAACGTTATTAAGAACAGCTCATCATAGAGTAGTATCCAAAATCGATTACTCTTTAGCAAGTGTGATTGTTATGGCAGAAAATGATATTCGATACGAAATTGTGATCAGTTGTATTTGTATTAAGGAACTCATAGTGAGTATCACCTCCTTGTCATCTCATTCTGTCCCTCTCTGAACTAACCATACCCGAATAGCCTGCAGATTCTCCCGTGCCAATTGATGATCGGGATCGAGAGCCAAGGTCTGTTGATAGGTCTGCATGGCTTTGTGGTAGTGTCCTAGTTGTGCTAAACTATTTGCTAAATTAAAATGTGCGTCTACCGAAGTGGGCTCTTGGGCAACCACCCGCGCAAACTGGTCCGCCGCTTCGGCGTATCGGCCAAGTTGATAAAGACTCACTCCTATATTAAAACGCAACGAAGCAACGTGTGGATGCTCCTGTAACAGTTCCTGCAGTTGGATGACGGCTTCCTGATACGCTCCGCGCTGGATGGCAATCAGTGCCTGGTCAAAGCGCGCATCAAAATTCTGCGCGTTGAGGGCCAAGACTCTTTGGAGCAGCGCTTCCGCATTGTCTAATTGTCCCGCCAACAAGGCTTGATGCCCCCGGGTCACAAGATCTCGCTCCAGAAAACTCCGCACCTGGTAATTTACAGGATTCAACCTGTACGCTTGCTCGTAAAAGATACGAGCCTGCGAGGTCTCGCCTTGGGTTAAAGCAATAATCCCTTGCCAGAGCAAGCGACTAGCTTTAGAGACCTGCTCCAGACGTTTCTGCTCCTGCGGAGTCAAAGACCGGACTCTCTCGGTTACCGCTCTCTGCAGCGGAATCAACGTCTGCAGATTTTCTGTAGCCAGCTTTACACTATTGAGGATGGCAAAGGCCTGTGGTGCTTGATATTCGATAAAGAGGTTATCGTCGGTATTCAGGGGGGCAGAGGCTGCCCACTGTCGGATCGACTCCCCCTCAGCGATAAACATACCCAGAAAATCTGCCGCGTCTGCATCCGCTACAGGTAGGGCAGTGTTAAATCGTCTTTGAAAGGTAGGCCAATCAATACTTAAAGGCTCTTGCCCTCCATACAAAAGTAAATAAGCTCCGGTCAGCCAGAGTGAGGTGTGGGGAAAGATCTCGCTAAAGGTCCGAATTAAAGAACGAAGTTCCACATTTCCCACCTGATTGAGGGCAATCCATTGAGCCATCCGCCCTCCCTTAGTTAAACGATTACGGGCACGGAGATAGTGTTCCCGGGTATAGAGAGTCCCTACCCCAGACCGGTAAGGAAAAAAGAGATCCTGGATGATCAGATCATAACGTGCTCTGGTCAATTTGAGAAAGTTCCGGCCATCCTGGTGCACTAGGGCGACTCTTGGGTGAGTGAGGATATCTCGATTAGCTTTGTGAAAGAGTGAGGCAGCCTGAATCACTCCGGCAGAGAGCTCCACACAGGTCAGTTGTTCTACTGCTGGTCGTAGATTGGCCTCTAGACTAATGCCGGTACCTAAGCCCACTACCAGCACCCGACGCGGCTCTGGATGGAGCAGAACCGGTAAAGCACCTTGCAGCCGCTGTACCCGGATATCCTCTGGACGGTCCCCTCCTTCTTGACGGAGTCGGCTAGAGAGCAACGTACGATGCCCACCCGTTCTATCCTCATAGACCTCTACGATTCCTGCTCCATCTTCGTAATGAAATACCACCTGATTCTGCGGTCCAGCCGCGGCGGTGCGGAAAGTAAGATCCCTGGTTTTCCCAAGCCAGCAGAGTAAAGCTATCAGCCCCACAGTTCCACTCCACACCAGGATTCTGGCTGGTCTCTGCCGAGTTGCGGTAGCTAACATGATACTGAGGACACCCAGGAGAATGGCACTCAAGAAGACCAGCGTGCTAGTCATCCCGAGAAGAGGCAGCAGGAGAAAGGTTGCCCCTATCGCCCCACCTACCGATCCCAGGTAATGCCATCCCATGAGCCGCCCTACCGGATCGGCAACACTCTCTCGGAGAGGAAGCAAGACGCAGAGGGCTGGAAAGAGCAGACCAGCAGCAAAGGCCGGTCCACCCAGCACGACAAACGCCAGAGCTCCATGCGCGGCAAAGAAACGCAGCGCTGAAGAACGGATCCAGACCATCTGATGGATGAGCTGCTCAAAAAGATGGGCGATATACACCGCATACAAAAGCCAGACCAGTTGAGTGAGAAACCAGAGGAGCAGACCTCCCATTACCAGATGCTGCGCCGAGAGACCACCTCTGCGCAGGACAAAGAAAGCGGTAGCCCCAATAGCCATGCTAAACAGGGTAGTACTCAACACCATCCCCTCAGCATAGACCGTCGCATCGACGATCAGCCAGAGATACTTGGTTGCCACTACCTGCACGGCAAAGAGACTCCAGCCCAGAAGGGCACTGATGGTCAGACAGACTCCATACGCTATGGATCTGTCAGCGTGTCTCCCTTTACTTTGTTCTGGAGAGATGCTATAGAGCATTCTAGGCGAAGAAGCGTTACGATCTCTTGGGGGAAAATCTTGTTCCCCTACAGAGCAGGAGTCAAAGCCATCACGGAAAAGCCACAGGCTCAGCAAGGCTGCCAGGATATTTAGCATAGCCAGGAACAGGCTTGCCCCAGTAAGCCCCAAAACAGGAATAAGCCAAAAGGTGGTCATCAATGCTCCGACTCCCGACCAGAAGAGGCCTGCCTGGTAAAGCTGACCCACTCCCTGTCCCGGCGTACCCAGTCGCACACGGACGGCATACTCCCCCAATAACGGAAAAACCATACCGATCAACAGGGATGGCGGGAGCAAAATCAAGGCACTGAGGGCTAAACGGAGTCCCTGATGCCCCAGAGACTCGGTGGGAGGGGCTAGCGCTATATAGACCCAATCTATCCTTTCCAAAAGCCAGGGAAACAACCCTCCCCATAATCCCAGCCCACCCTGAATGATAATAAAACCCCAGCGTGACAGTGGGTTCCGTCGAGCTTGCCAGGACAGAAGGGCTGCACCGAACCCCAGACCAGCCACAAACACGGTGAGGACGAGTCCAATGGCTGTGAGGGTCATCCCCAGACTCGCGGTTAAAAGGCGGATCCAGATAATCTCATAGGCCAGGCTGGTGAAGCTATGGATGCCATATAACCCACTGTTCCACCAACGCATTCTGCTTGAGACTAACCATACCTTCATGACTTTCATGTCCAGATCCTTCGCTTCGCTCAGGATGACAAACCTAGTATCTTCTCAGGAGACCTCCTTGGGAAAGCGCCTCCGCTAGGAGCGCGGGCGTCTCGCCCGCGCTCCTAGCGGAGGGTTGTCCATTCGACCACCAGGATATCCATATTCCCCAAGCAACTGGGCCATTCCAAAGCTCTCTCCTGGATATGTCCTAATAGAAGAGCGATACTCCCCCTGTCTTTTGATCTCTACCAGCTCTTGGTATAGGAAATACTCACCTTAGGATTGATCCCTGCTTCTGGAATACCGGCCAGATGGCGTCGAAACTCTTTATCGGTGAGATTATCTATGCCAAAATCCAACCGGAAATCTGGCCACACCGGTGGGATCCAACTAGCCAGTAGATCATATACCGTATATCCAGGAGTTTGATCTACTCCTTCTGGAACTCGGTCTTGAGCATCGACGATCTGCACCCGGAAATCAACGAGCAATCCCCAGGGAATATGTAAGTAGCGGAGTCCCACGACACCCTTCATCGGTGGGATGCTGGCTAAGGGCTGATCATCGGTCTCATTAGTCCCCCGGGTGTAGGTAAAATTACCGGAGAAGGTAAAGCCGGGGAAAAACTCCCACTCCAATGCCGCCTCATATCCCTCAATCAGTGCCTCCTGAACATTAATGTTCTTGAACAGCAGTGGCCCGGCTGGTGGAACAAAGGTGACCTCAAAATCGATAAAATCCCGTAAGGAGTTCCGGAAATAGGCATTCCGAAAGAGAAAGCGATCCTGTTCAAACAAAAGCTTATCCCGTCTAATGCGAAAGCCTGCGTCAATGTTACGGCTTTTTTCCGGACCAAGATCGGGATTTGGCACAAACACGGCTCCCGGGAAATGAGTCCCGGAAATAAAGAGTTCACCAAAGGTGGGTGCCCGGAATCCTTCGGCATAGTTTACTTCCAGAAAGAGCCAGTCCAGCAATCGTACGACACTCCCAATTTTGGGACTCAACTGACTCTCCGAGCGGTCTGGCTGGTCTTTGGACGAATTTTCCCATCGGTCCCAGCGCAATCCAGGGATAATAATCCAGCGATCCCACAACCGGATCTCATCCTGGATATAAAGGGCTAAGGTATTAGCATCTGCTTCCGGAAAGAATGTATTGGCTCTTTCCCCTTGCTTTCCATCCTGGCTATCCCGATACCACTCGATCCCATAGGTAAAGAGATGATGATGAATATTCGGATCACCAAAACGGCTCGAGTTCCGTAGATCCAACCCGACTGTATCAAAACTGATCTCATCCTGTCGCTGGTCAAAAATCCGCTTCTCACTTATATCTAAATCGGTGAAGTAGACAAAGCCACGTGGATTCAGATAAGGGTTATCCGGATGTTGACGGGTGTAACCTAAACGGTAAGTAAACTCGGTGGTATTCCGGTCTACCAGCGCACTGGGGGCTGAGGTTCTTACCGCTGGATTGGCCGGTACCCGTCCCTCTTCGCGTACCCCCTGCACCAGGAATTGCACTTCGTCATACGGGGTAATGTGCCAGACCAATTTCCCAAATCCACTATCCAGCTCCTCCCCGGAATCCTGTAACTTTCCAGCATCTCCGCCCAGCCGGATATCCCCAGAGCGTCGTCTGGTGAAGGTGGCCAGATACTCAAAATTTTCTCCAATCCGTCCAAAGAGGGTCGGGCTATAGTTAAACTCATCGTTTACTCCCTGGAAGCCCAATTTGAGTCTTCCACCGATCCGATCTCCCGGCACCAGAAAGTCGGAGGGGTCTTTGGTGGTAAAAGCCACGACCCCTCCGAGTGCTCCACTCCCCCACAAAGCAGAATTTGGACCTTGTACAATCTCGATTTGCTTAAAAGCATCCATATCCTGGAAAATACGTCCCCGGTGTCCAGATTGGAAATTGAGGCGCACCCCATCGATGGTAGTGAGAATCCGTGGACCGGAAAGACCTCGGATGACCGGAAGCTCGCCAACGCGGCGTGGACCATTTTGCACATCGACGCCCGGCTGGTACTTGAGGATATCTTCCAGGCTTTGGGGTTGGATCAGATCGATCTCTTCTTGGGTAATAATATTGATCTCGCCTGGCGTCTCTACTGGATCACGTGGAGTCCCAGTCGCGGCAGTGACTTTAACTTCTCGGGTGACGAATGTTTGAACCGCTGCGGATTCTTCTGTTTCCTGCTTATCCGCGGGCTGGAGTGATCCTTGGGTAAATGCTATACTGTTCCAGACCATGGTGACGATTAGCGGGGCAATGGTCGCTTTGACCATGTTCGACCACCATCTGCTCCTTCTCAGGCTACCGTCCTGAATTGCTCGCCCTTCCTTCCCCAGATTCCTTTGCCAATGCTCCACCCTGACCTCCTTTCTCACTCGCTGCAAAGACTCTCGGCGCAGCAACGTTCCGTTGATTGACATTCTGTAATCAGCTTGCTAGAATAGAGGTCGTGAGCAGTGGTATGCTGCACACGACCAGGAGGTGATTAGCTTGTGTCTTGGCCGGACCGCTAATCACCTTTCTTTTTTCGACCTTGTGCGCTCAGCCTGAGCATAGCGATTCATTTATGGTTGTTTTTCCCAGATAGCATCCGGTTTTCCATCCCAATTTGTATCCCGTTCTACCTTATATGGCTCCTTACTTCCCTTGGCAAAATACTCCCACTGATCGGGCTGCCCATCCCCATTCTGATCATATTCTGCACGGACCAAATTTCCCTGTGTATCATAAAAAAGCCATTGATCGATCTTGCCATCAGCGTTGGTATCAAATTCACCTCGATTCAAGACTCCTGCGTTATAAAAGAGTCGGTGACGTGGGTTTCCCTGTGCATCCAGGTTTTCCCAGATCTGCACAATCCGTCCCTGCGGATCATAATGTGTAATCCGATCCACCTTCCCATCTCCTTTGCTATCGATTTTCGCTACAGTGATCTTTTCCTCTTGGTATTGCAACCACTGATCCGGCTGGCCATTGTAGTCGCTATCCAGTACGACCTCGACCAACCGTCCATTTTGATAGCGATGCCATTGATCAATGTGGCCATCCCCATTCTGATCGACCTCTATCCGGAGCAACGTTTTGCTGGGACCATACCAGAGGGTATGCTCCAGCTTTCCATCACCATCCTTATCCATTTCCACCTTCTGTACCTCCCCCTGGCGGTCATACCATTCGCGTTGATTCACTTTTCCATCTCCACTCGTATCAAATTCCGCCTTTTGCGGTTTACCAGCCTCGTACCAGACCCGGTGATCCACCTTCCCGTCCTGATTGTGATCCGCCTCCAATCGGACAAGCTCTTCTCCCACGTAATACTCCCATTGATCGATCTGACCATCGCCATTGGTATCAAAGCGCTGGATGATTTCTGCTGCATAGCCGAATGAGAAGGCCAGAAAAAAGAGGATGCCGCTACACAGGATTTTGCCCATCGTTACCTCCGGGAAAGCTCATAGGAGATAGGAACCTGGACCACGAGTCGATCTTGCTCAATGGCTGGGGGAAAGGGTGGAAGAGGACTTGCCCGACGAAGTGAATCAAGGGCAGCTCGTTCAAACACCCGATGTCCGTTGCTCTCGGCAATTCGTGGATTAATAACGCGACCATCGGCCAGGATGACAAATTCGAGGACAACCCGTCCATTGATCCTAGCCCGTTGGGCAAAAGGAGGGAAACGTTTTTGACTCTCAATCGCTGCCCAGACCTGGGCAAGATAAGTGCGAATAGGATCCTCTGACTCTGCTGAGGATCTGGAGCGATGCGACCCGGTGCCTTGAGGCAGATGAGAAGAAGGTTTTCGGGGAGCTGGTAAGCTCCCCGTTTGTGTTTTCGCTGTTCTCGCGGCTAGTGTCGAGAAGGTGGGAAGAGCAGTCGGTGCCTGCAGATGGGAGACTGGAGCTTTTGGGGATATCGAGGGTTGTCGTGGCTTTCGTGGTTGGGCTACCTTGCTCTTGGGAAGTGGTAAGGGCTGTGGTAGCTTAGACACGACCTGTTGCTGCACCAATGTAGCTTTGGGTTGCTGCGTAATGGCTCGTCGTGGTTCGGGCAGCTCAGCCTGCTCCACCGGTTTGACTACCGATTTCGGGAATGGTGGAAGATGGTGTCGGGTGATATACGTACGCTCTGGTACCACTGAAGGTTGTCGGAGCGCAGGAGGCTCGGCTAGCTCGATTTTAGCCGTTTGAGAGACCATGGGAACAGGAGTCGGTGAGGGTTGCGGTTGAGGTTGGTCGAACTGATGTGGTCTCCGCGGTTCCTTCAGAGAACTTGGTACTAGTGGCATTACGACCTTCTGAGAAGGCAGAGGAGCAGGTAGAAGCCCAGAAACCGGATTCGGGGTGCGCAGCACATATTGAATCCGCATCTTTTTTTCGTTCCGTGCTGGCTCACGAGGCAACAAGAAAGAGAGAACCGGCACGGTACTCAAGTGGATGAGCACAGACAGCAATAAAAAGAAGAGGGCCTTCTGGGTATCACTGGCCATGATCACTCTCCTCAGCTACTCTGATGGTCTCGATAATAAATTGAGTGGCTCCCGCCCCTTTGGCGGCATCCATGACTGCAACAAAGAGTCCAAAAGCGCTCTGTTTATCTGCTTGCAAGAGCACCGCTTTTTCGCGGTCCTGCCTGAGGACTTTTGCTAAATGAGGTTGTAGCTCCGATAAGGCAATGGGCATCTCATCGATCAGGATCTGTCCGGTACGGTTTACCGAGATGGTGATCCGTTGTGTCCGTTCCTGGTGGAGCTGGCTATGCGCTGCCCCGGGTAGCTCCACCTCAAAGGCTGGTCGAATAAAGGTGGAGGCCAAGAGAAAGAAAATAAGCAAGAGAAACATCACATCCATGAGCGGCGTAATGTTCAGATGGGTCGAGGTCGTGTTCGTCTGTTCAGCACTCAAGTTAAGCATGAATTCTCTCCTGTGTGGTGAGCAGGCGAATCAGTAAGCTGCCGTAGTGATCCATTTGAAAGGCATATTTCTTGACCCGTTGCTCGAGATAGTAATGAAAGATAAGGGCGGGGATAGCCACCATCAGACCAGCCACTGTAGTCAATAAGGCTTCCCAAATCCCATTGGCGAGGAGGGCTGGATTAACCACTCCTTGAGTCGAGCTTCCTACTTTATGAAAGGCTTTGACCATACCCATGACCGTACCCAGGAGGCCAACCAGAGGAGTGAGTCCAGCAATCAGATTGAGTAAGGAGAGCCGGATGGAGAGACGTTGTAACTCCCGTCGACCTTCGATAGCCGCTACTTCCTCTAATTCACTTTTTTCCGACCAGGGTTGCAAGAGGAGAGTGTGGAAAACGGCAGCGACTGGTCCTGGGTAAGAATGGGCCTTGAGCGCGGCTTTTTCCCACTCTTTACGTGCGAGTAATATATTGACTTCTTGAAACAGTAACTGCACATTGGCATTGGCTCGTTTCATATGATAGAGCCGTTCCAGAAAAATCCAGAGGGTGAGCATAGAAAAGACGAGGAGAGGGAACATAAGAATCCCTCCTCGTGCAAACCACTCGAGTACTGCAGGCATAGGAATATTCCTTATATCGAATAGCGCGTAGATGCTTTTAGGATAAGAAGCGTCTGTATGACTTCCCGTGGCTGGCTTTCTGCGGTGAGAAGAGGTGGCTGGCTAGGTGAAGTGCTTAGTTATTTTGTTAGGATCAATTTTCCAGTTCTGGTGATACGCAGGATATATTCTTTATCTTCATGACATAAAATCACAGCGCAGTCCCCTTGCATCAGGTCTGCGACCTGGATACGTTTTCTTTGTCTAGCAGAGGAAGCAACTTTTTCTCTTTGGAATGAAAGGTCTTTTTCTCTTCTCAAATCTTCTCCTTGTGTTTGCTGCGTTTTATCCTCTACTCCTTGTTATACCCCTATGACGAAGAATCTCTTTTTGGTAAAGTCATGTTATCTACCGTATCTCACCGTGTTATTCTGAGCAAAGGGGAGAATTTCATTCCTGGCCAGAATTCCTTCGGGGCATGTATACCTTTATGATATTTCCCGACAAGCCTGAAAGAATCGAAGGATCTAGAGTCGAAACACCTTTGTCCGAATATTTATTGATATTGATATTGAATATCAATATAAAAATTACTCCCCCTCTTGTCAAGTACTTTTTGATCTATCTTCTGCTGGTTTTCTGAGGCAGAATATTCCCAAAAATGCTTGACAGGGGTGGATTGTTTGGTGTATTTTATTGATAATGAATATCAAAATCAAATTTGAGGAGAGCACCTATGGCTACCAAACCATCTATCCCGTTTCATATTACCCTCTTTCTCTTTCTGTTGAGCTTAGCCCTCCTGGTCACGCTGCTCAGCCTCTTCTCACCCGGACGTTCGCCGGTACAAAGGGGTCCTGCCTCCCTGCTACCTGACACTTCTGAGCAGTTTGCTCTGCTCAAAGAACTTGAGAAGGCCGGGCAAGGACAAGTCAATCCTTCTATACGCGATTCTGGATCGCTCTATGCACTCTCCTCCTTTGCTATACCCTTCCTTGCGCAAAAATCTCCTCGCTCACCTGCAGGTTCCTTACGCCAATCATACCGAGCGTATGATGCCTATCACCGGCTGTGCCGTTCGCTCTGCCGGCCGACCACGCGTTCAAGGTGAGAAGAGAGGGCGCGGTTTTTATGCTACGGATCAGATCTATGTATTCAGGAGAAGAGAGATGCCTGAAAAACGCATTCGTTTTGAAGAGGTTTATACCCATTGTGATTCACATTATCCGTGGGTAAATCGTATCGATTGGAAATGGCTCTCTACGCTGCTCCGCAAAGCCGATTTTAATCTCAGCCGTCCCTTTACCACTTACTGGGATGTCACTACTCGACAGGTGGTGTATCGACAGAGGGAGCTAGCTCCATCTGCCACACCGATCGCAGCAACCACCCGAGTTCTTTTTGTCCCCCGGTGTTTAGTGACTCCTGTTCGCCAGAAGCCTGGGCGCGGACTGTGGAGCAGATGATTCAAGAACTAGAGGCTCAAGAGCTTATGGGAGAAGAAAGGAAAAAAGAAGGTTAAAAATCCAGAAAACACCTTGACAAGACCGTGGATGAATCCGTATATTTGGTATTGAAATTCATTTTCAAAATTCTGGGAGCACCTACACTATCAACGAGCGGTTTACTCATTGAACGACACACAAATCCAGCAAAAATACAAAGAGAGCTAACCGCCAAGCCGGAGTTATTTGATCATTTTGGAGAGAGGAGAAGACACACGGTGCATGAGCAAGAGGTCATTCTAGGAGAGCAAATCAACACCGCAGAAACAGAACAGATCGAAGTCGCCTTGGTATCTGATGAAAAGACGGCGCGTCTCGAACTGCGACTCCTGACATGGAGTGAAGGCATTGGGTGGTATGTGCAAAAGCGTATCCCTCTCGATGACCTACAGTCCCGATTCGTAAGAATCTGTCTCGAACAAGGAGAACGTTTACTACAATCTGCTTCTCCTCCTGCTCTGCGCACTGAAAAAATCTCTTCCCTTGTCGCAGAACATTCTCCGGGAGCCCAGGTTATACCCTTCCCAATGAGAGGGATACCGGCCCGGGTTGTCCAGTAATTATTTTACTTGCTGGAGACGGACTTCTTTGGTAACAATCGCTAATTTAACTTGTTTGAGGAGTTTTTCATATTCCTCGATTTCTTGTTGTTCATCCAGAATCAGACCTTCCAGCATCACCCGCAGAGGGGTATCATCCATGCATTCCTGTAAAAGCTCTTCTTGCGCTTGTTTAATGGTCCGTTCCAGATCAAGATTCTGCTGGAGCATCTCCAATGGGTCAAGGGTTTGTTTAATCGGTGCTGGCTCCACCGTCGGGATCCCACCCAAGGCGACAATCTTGTCTCGAATGAGCCGGACATGGCCCTTCAACCCATTTTCAGCTTCTTCGCGCAGGAAATCGGCTAAATATTCACGCTCCACCCCTTGCATGAGAGAACTATGCTGAAGTTTTTGGATGACCGCAGCATATTCCATGGATAAGATACGATTGAGCCCAGCGATTGTTTGCTGTACATCCATGTACCTCTCCTTCTTGCTAAAGACAGTCTGTTTAGCCCCCAATCTCCTCACCTTGCTCCAAGTATACTCTAGTGTCTTATTTTTGTCAAAAGCAAAATGGTCGGAAGAGGAAAACAAGCTATGGGCGAGAAACTAGCTTAAAATCTATCCCCAAATTCTTACCCATCTTCTTCCTGCTTGTGGATCGCAGATTTGCCCTGGGAGGCCATCGGGATAACCAGTGGGCACTCCAGGTATGGGTGTGGAATAACAAGGACTGGTATGGCAAACACGGTCTGCAGCAATTCGGGACAAAGCACAGCGTGCGGACTGCCCATCGCAACTATTTGTCCTTCTTTCAGCAGCCCAATCTGATCCGCATATTGCGCTGCTAAATTGAGATCATGCAGGATAAGACATACTCCAGTATCCTGCTGGGCAAAATGCTTGACCGTAGTCAGCAGGCTATGTTGATAGGCCAAATCGAGGCTGGTAGTTGGCTCGTCGAGGAATAGATAGCGCCCACCCAGTGGAGAAGATTCCCATATTTGCGCCAGCACCCGGGCCAGTTGGACCCGTTGGCGTTCCCCCCCCAGAAAGTGTGGGATAGAGTCGATGCTCCAGATGCTCTAGTCCAACCTCGGTAAGGGCGGCTCGAGCAATCGCATAATCCCGAGGACTCTCGGTACTGCGGATATGCGGTAGACGCCCCATCAAGACAACCTCGAGTGCTAGAAAGGGAAAGTTGAGCGTGGAATCTTGCGGGAGCACAGCACGGATCTGGGCTCGTTCGCGTCGTGGCCAAGCCGAGAGCGGACGTCCATTCATCCAGACCTCCCCCTCCGCAGGACGAAGCTCACCACACAAGACCCGCAGGAGGGTCGATTTTCCGGCTCCATTTGGACCAACTATAGCCACGACTTCTCCGGGGGCGATGGTTAAGGAGACGCCAGCTAGCAGAGTCTTCTCTTCTACGCGTACCCAAAGATTATCCCCTCTAATCATCCTAACCATCTCCCTCGACTTCGATCCCGTAAGAGCAACCAGAGGAAAAAGGGTGCTCCCAAAGCCGTGGTCACTACCCCAATGGGTAATTCCGCCGGCGCAACCACTAGGCGGGCGGTCAGATCTGCTCCCACTAGGAGACTCGCTCCTAAAAGGGCGGTACCAGGGAGCAGATAACGATGATCTGGACCAAGAGAGAGTCGTAGCAGGTGTGGCACGACCAGGCCGACAAACCCGATAATACCAGACACCGAAACTGCTGCACCCACGGCAAGTGCGACCAGGAGTACAATGGTCCGTTTGACATATTCGACTGAAATACCAAGATGTCCCGCCTCTGCTTCTCCTAGCAGGAAGGCATTGAGTGCTCTGGACAGGCGTGGCATGAGGAGTACAGTAGTCAGAATAAAGGGAACTACTGCTCCTACCGTGGTCCACGTCGCTCCCCCCAAACTCCCCATACTCCAAAACGTAATACTCCGTAGCTGTACATCATTGGCCATAAAGATTAAGAAGCCCATTCCAGAGCCAGCGAGGGCATTGATGGCAATCCCGGCGAGGAGCAAGGTGGCCACATTGGTTCGTCCGGCCACCTTGGCCAGTCGATACACGGCCAGAGCAGTGCAAAAGCCCCCAAAGAAGGCGGCAACCGGGAGAGCAAAAGGACCAAAAAACTGGATCAAGTCCTCTGAAAGCATTTTGCCTAGCACAATCACCGAGACCGCAGCGAAGGCTGCTCCACTCGAAATCCCAATCAGACCCGGATCGGCTAACGGATTCCGGAATAAACCCTGCATGGCCGCTCCAGAGGTGGCCAGACCGGCCCCCACCAGGATACCAAGTACGACTCGTGGTAGACGGATGGCTAACAAAACCCCTTCTTGTCCTATCTCAAAGCTCCAGGGCAACGTGATCCCAATCTGTTTAGCCAGGATGGTTACTACCTGAGTGGGGGCAATAGCCACTGCCCCCATACCGATCGAGAGCACACAAACCAGGCTCAAGAGTATGGCTAGCCCTCCAAGCAGCAGAGTAGCCCTAGTCTTTGGAAATCCTTCCACCAGCTCTTCCTGGTGTTGTCGTGTATTCCGTATAGACATTGGTGGGAAGGGTTTGTACTTCACTGACGTGAGAGGCTTTCCTGGATCTCTGGATGTAGAGCAAGAGCTAATTCTTTTACCGCTTGACCCGTTCGTGGTCCCATACCCAACAAATACAGACTATCCATAGTAATAACTTGGCGATGTTGTCCGGCTGGAGTCAGGGCGAGTCCGGGCAAAGTGAGCAGTCCATCCACTCCTCCCAACCCTTCCAGACCATCGGTAGTAAGCAATAGTACCTCTGGAGCAGCCGCAACCACTGCCTCGGGTGAGATCGGTTTGTACCCTTCATATGCTGTGACTGCATTGACACCACCGGCTAAGCGAATCATGGCATCGGCCGCGGTGTCTCGACCAGAGACCAGTAAGGCTCCTGATCCTCGAGCGTAATAGATAAAGAGCACTTTCGGTTTCGAGGGTACAGAGGCTAGCAGAGCCTTCACCTGCTCCAGATCGTGGTGCAAGGCTCTGATCAGTTGCTTCCCACGCTCTTCCAAATCGAGCGCCTGTGCGATACCCTGGATCTTGGCCTCTATACCGGTCACTATAGGTTCAGCCGGCAGGATGAGAAATGGTACCCCCGAAGCTTTGAGCTGCGCAATGGCCTTCGGAGGCCCAGCGTCTGTCGTAGCTAGAATCAGACTCGGATTGAGTGATAATACGCCTTCGGCGGAGAGCATCCGCTGGTATCCGACCTGGGGAAGTTTGGTGGCTGCCTTTGGATAAGTACTGGACGTATCCACACCGACCAGGTGGGCACCTGCTCCCAAGGCATAGACAATTTCGGTGACCGAGCCACCGAGCGCCACAATGCGTGAAGTATCCTGGATAAGGACCGATTGATCAAAAGCATCCCTGACCGTCGTCTGGGCATACACCATCCCTCCGCAGAGGAAGAGTGCGAAGAGCAGTAAACAGAACCGTCTCATATTTCACCTGGAAAACTTTTCGTGACGCGGAAAATACTATGGCATTAGTCGTAAAAGGGACATGGTGCACACTATATCCCTTGTGCAAGCGCCATTAGCGCTCGAGATCGACAATTTTGGCAAAATTGATCCCCTCGAAGGTAAAGACTCGTGGTTCGAAGAGCTTTGCCCCATATTTACTTGCCCAATCATGATGGAAGGACAAGGTAAGTGGGTCCGGTGGACTGACAAAAAAGGTGACCGTATAGGTATCCCCTTTGCCACCAGGCAGCGCGATATTCCAGGCATAGTGGAGATTATCCACCAGATTAATGTGGGGGACGAGGCGTACAAAGAGAGTCTTGCCAGTCCTTTCATTGGTCACCTGAGCATCAATATGGATGTAGGCGACGAAACCACCACGTGGAGTGTCTTGGGGGATGGTCACTTGAGCATCTTCAGCCCAATTTACCCGCGCTTCGAGATGGACATCCGTTTTTTCTTTGGGCAGGTGATGAGCCGCTGGTGTGATCGTATCTTTGATGGCTCCTTCAAAGACAAAAGTAATTCCTGGTGGAATGGTCTTCTCACCGATGACCAATTCCTCAGCCAGCCCCTTTTCCGTTGCGCCCATCAGCACACCGATCCCTGCAAGGACCCCCAAAATGAGAGCCACAAAAGAGCAATAGCTGGTGTTTGTCATAATTTTTTCCTCCCTTATTTTCTATTTGCCTCTCCTAATGCATTCTCCGGAGACCTGTTTGGTAATTTGGTAAAGCGTCTCCGCTGGGGGCGCGGGCGTCTCGCCCGCTGCAGGCCAGAGGCCTGCGCTCCCAGATATCCGTATTTCTCAAGTAACTTTGCAAGGCCAAAGAGCGCTCTTGGATATGCACTAAGCCTTCTACACATTGGTTAACATAACACGTATTTTATACTGAATTTTATTCTCAATATCAATTATTCGAACAACACCTACCCCCCTTCTGCCGATAAGCCTCAGAAGCCTCCTTGCCCCTTACGTAGCATGAGTAAGGCAGTGGGAACCGAGGAGATGAGGATCAAGAGCAAAGCCGGAGCAGCGGCTTGGGCAAAAAAGGCTTCGGATACTGCAGACCAGACCATCGTAGCCAGGGTCTTGAAACCTAAAGGACTTAAGATCAGGGTAGCGGGCAGTTCTTTCATGGTAGTCAAAAAAACGAGACTCGCTCCCGAAATTAGACCTGGTCGTACCAAAGGGAGTACGATCTTCAGAAAAACTGTAATAGGTCGATGCCCTAAGCTTCGTGCCGCCTCTTCCAGACTCGGCGGGATTTGTAGCCAGGAGGCTCGCACCGTCCCTACCGCCTGTGGTAAAAAAAGAATCACATATGCCAAAATTAACAGAGGAAACGACTGATAGAGCGGACGAGCATAATGGACTCCAAAGAAGACCAGAGAAAGGGCGACGACGATTCCTGGCAACGCAAAGGCCGAGTAAGTTACTTGCTCTAACAAGTAGCTCAGACGGCTTGGCCGGCGCACACTGAGCATGACGACCGGCAGGGCAACGATCAATGTAACACAGGCCGCCACACCGGAAGCCAATATAGCGTTCTTTGTTGCCAGCCAAAGCGGGGCCAACTCTTCACCCGCCCGCAATCCCCGAATTAACCAATAACAGAGCACCCCTGCGGGTATGATAAGCGCAATCCCCACCACGATACTACAAAAGCACAGAGCAGGCCAACGCCAGTATCCCAACGGGATAATACCTCCAACACGTGCTGCTCCTGTGCTCCCTTGGTGGTAACGAGCTCGACCTCGTACACTCATCTCCAGGAGTAAAATAGTGATCGTGAGAGCAACCAGCACAAGGCTCAGTACTGCCGCGGTTGTTCGATCGAACAACGACTGATACTGTAGGTAGATTACCCGAGTAAACGTGTCATAGCGCATAATGGAGACCGCCCCAAAGTCGCGCAGAGTATAGAGGGCTACCAGGAGACACCCTGAAACAAGGGCCGGTCGCAATTGGGGAAGGATAATACGCCAAAATGTAGTCCAGATCCCTTGCCCCAGACTCTGCGCCGCCTCTTCTAACGCTGGATCCATACGCAGAAGAGCCGCCCGCAAAGGCAACAAAATATAGGGATAGCTTAATAAGGTAATTGCCAACAAGGCTCCCGGAAAACCATAGATATCGGGGAGTTGTAATGGGCCGAAAAATCTCACCAGTCCTTGCTGCAGTATCCCATAGGGTCCTAAGGCCGCGACGATAAGATACGCCCCGACATAGCTCGGAATGACCAAGGGAAGTCCTGCTAACACCGTCCAGAGACGGCGCAGAGGTAAGTCGGTGCGCACGGTTAACCAGGCAAAGGGAATAGCAATCCCAGCCGAAGCTAACGTTACTGCCACCACTAACCCCAGTGTCCGGCCCATAATCTGCCAGGTACGGAAGCGAAACACTATCTCCCAGGTCGTCTGCTCGGCTCCCAGGGTTCGGACCACCAGATAGGCAGTCGGGAGCATCACTACCCCTGCAGCCAGCAGGACGGGTATCCATAAGAGCAATGCTCTACTTGTACTATACACGGATACCCATCCATATCGGAGCTCGTTTATGATTCTGCGGGTCAGAGGAAGCGTGGTTTCTATCACTATTATGGCAACGCCCCTACTTCTTGCAGAAGTTTTACGGTTCCTGGAAGATCAGCCAGATCTGAGAGCTTGATCTGGGTAGCGTTAAGCTCGCTGAGTGGGGTGAGATCTGCACGGGCTTTGATTCCCTGGACTAATGGATATTCATTCGTTTTTTTGGCAAAATATTTTTGAGCATCAGGCGAAAGCATGAAGCGGACAAACTGAAAGGCAGCTTCTTTGTTATCAGAGGAAGCTAGTACTCCTGCACCTGCCACCATCACCAAAGACCCTGGCCCCCCACTCGGTAAGAAATAGTTTCGAGCTGGAAAGCTTTTGCCGTCTTCTTTGAGAAAGCGATATAAATAATAGTGATTTACAAAACCCACATCAATTTCACCAGCACCCACCGCGGCAACGATGGGGGTGTTTTTGGGGTAGACTTTTGGTTCATTCGCCAGGATCCCTTTCAGCCACTCTCTAGCTTTGTCTTCTCCTTCAAGCACCCGCATTGCGGTCACCATAGTTTGGAACGACGCATTGGTCGGTGCCCACCCGATACGCCCTTTCCATTTTGGATCAGTAAAACCCCAGAGAGTTTTGGGGAGTTCTTCTTTTGTTACTCGTTCGGTACTGTAGACAATCACACGGGCTCGACCGGAGATCCCTACCCAGCGCTTATTGGGGTCACGAAAACGTTGGTCTACTTTATTCAGGATATCTTCAGGCAAAGGAGCAAGGAGCTCGGTGACCGCGCCCAACCCCCCTGGATCCTGGGCAAAAAAGACATCTGCCGGCGACTTATCCCCTTCTTCTAAGAGAGTCGCTGCTAATTCTGCCGTACCGCCCCAGCGGACTTTGACTGGGATACCGGTCGTTTCTTGGAACTGTTTGATGATGGGACCAACCAGACTCTCTGTCCGTCCAGAGTACACTACCAGCTCCTGGGATGCGGCGTTGGCAAGAGCTGGAAAACTTCTCTCTTCTCCCCACATCGTGAGGAGACAAGTGAGAAGAGAGAAGATCAGAGAAGTAAAACCAAATCGCCTGTCTTGCTGTATACGCATATTTAATCCTCCTTTTGGTGTAGAAAACAGATAAAAAGTGTCCTCAACCGCTCAACAGAGGATCGCTCCGGACTGTAGTCTCCTCTGTTGCTTTCTCTGCTCGGAACTCCCGGTGGGAGCGTACAAACAGAAATTATGATATTGAGAATGAATTTCAACTTCAAATATAATCATTCGCGCTAATTTGTCAAGCTTTTTTTGATGACCGAAAGAGTTTTTTTTAGGGTATGACAACCTGGAAGGCTGCTGGAACAGTCTGCAGTGACGCGTGGCTGCTGATTGCAGCCCTTCTATCGGTAAGACACAAAATTATCACAAAGTTTTTCCGCTTGCAGTCTATATTCTGCTCGAATTATAATACAAAAGTGTATCGGCAGCTTACAAACACTCACCACGTCGGTAAGGAGAACTTATCCTCATAACTCCTGGAACCTTATGAGAGAATACCCCTGTGATTCCAAGACCACCGATGCAGTACCGATGGTAACCCCACGACAGCAACGATATGTGATGACCGATCTCCTGCGCAGTGTCTCGCGAACCTTTTACCTGACGCTACGTATCTTGCCGAGCGCATTACGTGAACCAATCGGTTTGGCTTATTTACTGGCCCGTGCTGCCGATACTATTGCGGATACGCGTCTCTTGCCCCCAGCCACACGCTTACACTACCTCCTGCTCTTCAGAGAGCAGATCAAAGGGCCGTCTACTCCGCAATCTCTACGAGAAATCGCGCTGGCCTTAACGGATAAACAATCCCTCCCAGCAGAACGCACCCTCTTGCTCGCTCTCCCCGAGGCTTTTGCCATGCTCGAAGCTTTGTCCGAGACCGATCGTACCCTAATACGCCATATTGTGGTGACCCTCAGCCAGGGAATGGAAATCGATCTGACCTATTTTCCAGCAGAAGAGAGCGGACAGATTCGAGCTCTGAAAGATCCTGCCCACCTTGAGCAGTATATTTACTACGTCGCCGGCTGTGTGGGAGAGTTCTGGACCAGGATGATCAGAGCGCATACCACCTCCCTGAAGCAGTGGGATACAGAGCAAATGTGCGCCATGGGCATCCGTTTTGGCAAGGCGTTACAATTGACCAATGTGCTTCGGGATGTTCCCAAAGATTTGCGTATTGGACGATGTTATTTGCCAGAGAGTGCATTGATTCGGGCAGGTGTCAGACCAGAAACCTTACTCGATCCGACCCTGAGCTCCCGAGTCCGCCCTGTGCTGCTCCTGTTTCTCCAAACAGCACTTGAATATTATCGTTCTGCAGAGGAGTATCTGCTCGCCATACCACGCCGCTGTCTCCGTTTGCGGTTAGCAGTCTTATGGCCCATTCTGATCGGGCTTGCAACCCTGGCCAAACTCGCCCACAATACCCAGTGGCTGGATCCAACCCAGCCCGCTAAGGTCACGCGGGGATGGGTCTTTCGTCTGCTCGCTCTCTCGCTCCCCACTGCTTTCTCCAATAAATTGCTATACACCTGGATAGCACATTTGCGTCACCAGGTAGAGAAAGCGCTCTAGAGATTTTATAAAGCTCTTACCTTCATTCAGCTCTCTCCACCACGTAGGTCAAAAGGTGAGGTTAGAGATACTGGAGGATTTCCTCCCGCCTGAGAATTCCTTCGCGGATAAAAAGTGGGGGGTCTACACTGACATCAACCACCGTAGACCCCACGGTCTGCTCTGCTCGTCCGCCATCAAGGATCAGATCTAGCCTATCCCCGAAATAGTCAAGAACCTGAAGAGCATCAAGCGCTGGCGGTTTGCCAGCCGGATTGGCACTGGTGCCGGTGAGGGGGACTCCAGCCCGCTGGATCAGGTCTTGCACCCATGGATAGGCCGGAAGACGAATCCCGATTTTTCCTGCATCTCCAAGTAATAATGGATGTATCTCTGGACGGGCCGGAAAGAGCAGAGTAAGCGGACCAGGCCAGAATGCCTGGAGAAGACGCTCCGCACGGGGAGGAATAGCCCTGACAAGCTGCGGCAACTGCTCTAGCGTACCAATCAGCACCGGTAAAGGCTTTCCAAATTCTCGCCCCTTTAACAGAAAGACCCGTTCCACTGCCTGGGGATTCCAGATATCTGCCCCCAAACCGTACAGTGTATCCGTAGGAAACGCAATAACCCCGCCTTGGTGTATAATGCGAGCCGCCTGGTGTCGAGCCTCTGGAAGGGTTACCTTAAGAAGAGAGGGGTGTTTTTTAGCGTGAATGGTTCTTCTCCTCCAGTTGCTTTGCCTTAGCTTCCACATCACGAGCCAGTCGTTGTTTATAGTCGAGAAGCTTCTTCGCCAGCTCCTCATCGCTCAAGGCCAGGATTTGGGCGGCTAATATTCCCGCATTACGCGCTCCGGCTTTGCCAATCGCCACCGTCGCTACCGGTACCCCACCAGGCATCTGCACCGTCGCCAACAAAGCATCCAGTCCCTGCAAAGGAGAGGAATCGATTGGAACCCCTATTACGGGTAGCGGGGTTTCGGCTGCTAAGACTCCCGCCAGATGGGCAGCCCCTCCTGCCCCGGCGATCAACACCTTTAATCCGCGTGATCGGGCTTTTTCAGCATACTCGGCGGTGCGTTTGGGAGCCCGGTGTGCCGAAGAGATGGTCATCTCATACCGTATACCGAATTGTTCCAGGATTTTGGCTGCCTCTTCCATAATGGGAAGATCTGAATCACTGCCCATGACAATACCGACCTGTACTCCATCCATACTTGTTCCTTTCTGTTATTCGCTTCGTAATGTTGGCACTCAAGGATACTGAAATCGACTGAATCGTATCCCTCGTATCGGTATATTCTTCAGCGGAGTAGAAAGAGTCAAGACTCCACGTGGAAAATCGATATAGCATAAAATTCCTAAACCGAGGACTTCTCCATCTTCCCCTTGTAAGCCCAGGAGTAAGTTTTTGAGCGAACCGAGCGGATAGACATGTATCCACCTCTTCCCTAACTCCCCTTTGAGTTTTTGTATCTGCCCCTCTGAGAGCCCATAGGGCGTAACAAGGGCTGCCTCTTCTCCGGAGAGAATCTCTCCCCACAGAATCGGGATATTTGTGAGCGCGGTAAGGGCTTTCCGCTTCTTATAGTCTACCGGTTTTCCGGTAAAGAGAGCACTTCCCATCAGGTCGATCTCCTGCAGATACACTTCGCGACGTTCTGCAGTAGCAAAATAGCATTTGAACCGTTCCTCCCGATACGCTCGCCGTTCCTCTGGACTTCGAATTCGGCGGTCAGGAGAGGGTTGCAACCGGACGATTCTCAATCTGGTAGTATGGGAATAGGCGCGGAGAATCCCCTCACACTCTCTCTCGGCTTGTAGACAGTAGATGAAATCCGGGGAGACCAATTCGATCTTGTGGTGTTTTAACACCCGGCCCAGGTCCCCACTCACCAGACCAGAAGTATCGATAAGCACTTTCTCTATGCCAAGTTGCAGCGCTTTTCGAACCAGGTGGGCTGTTCCCACGACGGTCGGTAGCAGATGTCCTACCGGCGTAATAGAGCCAACGAAATAGAGTCCTTGTATGGTAACCTCTTCCAGCCGCTGCACTGGTCTTTCCAGCACACCCAAGCCAATGGTCGTTGGGGGCCCAATCGAGGACTGGCCGATATCGGCATCCACTATCCCTACTGAGTATTTCTGGGCATGCAGAGCATTGGCTAAGGTGAGAAGAGCGGTGGTTTTCCCGATATCACTTCGTCCAAGGAAAAAAATAATGCGCGCCTCTTGGGCAAGGGAAAAGGCTTCTTCCCACTCTTTAACCAGGCCCATGATTCTGTAGTTCCTCGTCTCTTAATAGTGGGACACCATCGGCTCTAGCGCCCCTCTGGATTTCGAACCGACATTCCTGAAAACCAGAGCAGCTCCCTACTTCTGTTAGACTTATTTTTACTGCATCTGCACCATGCACACGAGGCAAAAAGGATCAGGCTCACTTTCCCAATCTTCCAGAAAAAGATCTCCCACCTCCTGACTACTCCCTGGTGTCCACTTCTCGCTTACTCTTGGTACCGCTTATTTGACTTAGTATACCGAATATTCATAGAGCTAAAGAAAAAGATAGGAGAAGCTTTTGCGGATAACAGTACCAAAAAAAATCTCCTAAATCAAGATCCCTTTCATCTACTAAAACTGATATGACCGACTGGCAGGAGGCTGGCAAAAGGATTGATCTCCGAAAGAAATTCATATATGATACTGAACTGCCCATGAGCAAGTTCCGATCTGGATTCAATACAATAGCGTTTTGAGGAGAGAAAATCGATGATGACTGTCAGCGAAGAAAAAAGGGTTCAGTGCCCAAAAGGGTATTGGTTTCTGGCCAAAAATGTCGGCATAAAAGATGAAACTCTCGATTTAGCCGTGATCTATTCAGAGACACGGGCCAATGCGGCAGCAGTTTTTACCCAGAGTCGTTTTGCCGGCGCACCGGTACTGGTTGGACGTGATCATATTGCAGATGGCTATCTTCAGGCTATTGTAGTCAATAGCAAAAATGCCAATGTAGCTACTGGACAGCGCGGCATCGAGATCGCCCGCGAAATGACTGAACGGGTCGCAGCCGAACTCAACATCGATCCCCGGGATGTTCTCCCCTCTTCTACTGGTGTAATCGGACGTATCCCGCCTATTGAAAAAATCAGCGCTGGGCTCACAGATTTGAAGAAGCATCTGCAGCGCGATCTCCTTCCCGAAGTGGCCCGTGCCATTATGACCACTGATGCCTATCCCAAATATATCTCCCGTCCTGTAGGTCAGGCCATCATTGCCGGCATAGCCAAGGGTGCTGGGATGATTGAACCGAATATGGCCACTATGCTTTCGTATCTCATTACCGATGCGCGTATCCCTTCCGATACTCTCCGAACTATGCTGGTATCCTCGGTGAACAAATCTTTTAACATGATGAGCATTGACACCGATACCAGCACCAGTGATACGGTGGTACTGATGGCCAATGGCCTGGCGGGAGAGGTAGATCTGGATCAGTTTCAAATGACCCTCGATGAGGTCTGTATCTTTTTGGCCAAGGAAATTGCGCGCAATGGAGAAGGAGCCACAAAACTGATCGAGGTACTGGTCAGTGGAGCAGAGAGCTTTGCCCAGGCCAAAAAAGTCGCGAAATCTATCGTCAATTCTCCACTGGTCAAGACAGCGGTATATGGCTGTGATCCGAATTGGGGCCGAATTGTCATGGCCATTGGAAAATGTCATGACGAAAAGTCTATCGAGCCACAGAAGGTCACTATTGCCATCGGGGAGACCACAGTGTTTAAGCTGGGCAGTCCAACCGATTTCTCTCTGGAAGCGGTGAGTCGCTATCTGGCCAACAAAGAGGTGTTCTTCCATGTAGATTTAGGGCTGGGAACAGCGCAAGCAACGGTGTGGGGATGTGATCTCACCGAAGGGTATGTCAAAGAGAATGCTTACTACACGACCTGAAGATGCACTCTAGAGCCCAATCGAGGAGTTAAAAGGCGGTTGTATCCAGACCAAGCTTGCTCACCATCTGTTGGAGCCAGCTCCGATTGATTCCTGCCTGTCGGGCTGCTTCGGAGACGTTACCACCAGTCTTTTGAAGCATATGGAGGATAAAGAGCCGTTCCACCTCTTCGCTGGCCTTCTGTCGGGCAAACGCCTTGGCTGCTTTTAACTCCTCATTCGTTTCTGGAATTTTGGAGGGGATAAAACTGGCCGAATGGGTCGTACCACGCACCTCTTCTGGTAAATCCTCTGGCAGGATGAGGGGACCACGACAGAGGATGACCGCACGTTGCAGAATATTTTCCAGTTCACGGATATTCCCCGGAAAGTGATATTGCATAAGTATCTGAGTCGCTGCTGGAGAGATATCCACCACCTTTTTACCAGTTTGATATTTTTGGAGGAAGTGGTGAATAAGGAGAGGAATATCTTCTCGTCTCTCTCGAAGTGGGGGCAGGTGCACAGGAACCACGTTGAGACGATAATAGAGATCCGGACGAAAAGAGCCTGCATCGAGCATACTCTTCAAAGACTGATTCGTTGCGGCCACGATCCGCACATCTACAATTTTGACCTCTTCGCTTCCCACACTCTGCACTTCGCCGGATTGGAGTACCCTCAGGAGTTTCACTTGCAGGCTGAGATCCAGATCACCTATCTCATCCAGGAATAGGGTACCGCCATGGGCCAGTTCAAACTTCCCTTTCTTTGCGGTTATTGCCCCAGTAAAAGCCCCCTTTTCGTGTCCAAACAGCTCGCTCTCCAGGAGTTCTCGCGGAATAGCGGCGCAATTAATGACAATAAAGGGTTTATGGGCCCGGTCACTATTATAATGGATAGCCCTGGCAATCAACTCTTTTCCGGTACCACTTTCGCCAGTAATCAACACCGGAGCCTGAGTTGGCGCAACTTGCTTGACCACTTCCAGTACCGACAAAAATTTCCGACTGATACCGATAATTCCTTCAAAACAATGCTTTTCTTGTAACTCTCGGAGCAACTGAACATTTTCGGTCCGGTACCGCTCTTTTTCATCCTGGAGGGCTTGATAGCCCCTCGCATTTTCAATGGCTACCGCCACATTCGCTCCGAGCATTTCCAGAAAATTCAAGTCTTCTTCAGTAAACTCTCCTTCTTTTTTGTTGATCACCTCCAGAACCCCAATATTCCCGCGCAGTGTGCGAAGCGGAACGCACAGGAGCGATCGGGTGGTCAAATTTGTATATTCATCCACCTTGGCATAAAAGCCGGGCTCTCTAGAAACATCTGAGACCAGAAACGAACGTCCTTCGCGCAACGATCTTCCGGCAAGCCCTTCGTGTGCCGGAAACCGAATCTCCGCTAAAGTTTTTTGGTCAGTCAATCTTTCGTCACTAAACACGGGAAAAAAGAGTTCCTGGCGTTCTTCATCCAGAAGGATGAGCGAACAGGCTTCTGCTCCCAGCAGCTCCTTTGCTTTTTCCGTCGTCATCTTGAGCAGGGTTTTGTAGTCATCATGTAATGTATGGAGCGTGGCCGCGGTTTGATAGAGAAGAGAAAGACGTGCACTCTGCTTGGTGAGCATCTGTAAATGCTCAGCATAGTGCAGAGTCTCTTCTACAGTTTGCTGTAAAGCTTCTAGACTCCAGGGCCAGGCGATATACCGGTGGACAGGCGTCATATTAATGAGGGAGTACAAGAGAGGAGAAATCGGCTCTCGTCCGAGTACCACCCAGGGGACGCCGGGAAGAGCAGAAGCTGCTTGCTGCCACACCTCTGTTTTGCCTGGTGGAAGAAAGACCTCATCCACCATGACCAGGGTGACAGAACCCTGTTGACAGGTGCGTAAGAGCTCTTCAGGAGATGTACAGAGCACCAGACGTCCATATGCCGAAAGCCCTTGCTGAAAAGTGGCTAATTGCTTTTTATCCTGAGTGCCCAAGAGAATCATTGACTCTCGCATGGTTCCTCCGATTTAGGTGGAACAAAAGATAATATCTTCTTCCTCATCATAAAAAATTTCCCTCTTTTCGGCAAGTAGAAAGCGGAAGAAAATGTCATTATTCTTTCTGATGATTCTGACTTGAGTTCTTACTTTTCTGGTAGCACCTCTGGCTAAAATCGAGTATAGTACTACCACAGTTGTTTCGTCTTCCCAAAAACGAGACGACGAGGCTCTCGTACAGAGGGGGTATTGGCTCCAAAAAGTCTTCGTTACGTTTAATCGTTTGGAATGATAGCGTGTGGGATCTTGCGCAGGCGGGTGAAGGTAGTATTGAGACATGGTCAAACAGAGCGATTATCATGAGCAGAGAAAAGAGAGGAGAGGCATGGGTTCTACCAATACTGGTTCTCAGGATACCATTGATTTGAAAGCCTTTTTGTTGTTGAGTGGAGCACACTTACTGACCGATGCTTATCAAATTGCCCTTTCTCCTTTGCTCCCGTTACTGGTAAACAAATTGAGCCTTTCGCTCACTCTCGCTGGCATGCTTGCCTCGATCTTCTCTTTCTCTTCCTCCCTCTTACAACCCTTTTATGGGATGCTCTCCGATCGTTTTAATAGTCGTTTTTTCATCATCTTAGGACCACTGGCTCCTGGCATAGGGATGAGTTGTCTCGGTATTGCACCGAGTTTTACCGTGGTGGCTATTCTCCTTTTACTCAGTGGTATTGGTCCAGCAGCATTTCATCCTCAAGCAGCCGCTACGGCTGGTCGCTTGAGTGGCTCACGCAAAGGATTAGGTATTTCCCTCTTTATTGCTGGGGGGAGTACTGGCTTTGCGTTGGGACCTCTGGCCATGATTGGGATCGTTTCCTGGGTGGGACTGGAACATTCTTACATTGCCGCGCTTCCAGCGGTGCTTTATGCGATGATCTTGATACGGCACTTTCCCCATATCGACGTATCTCCTCAACCGGGACGCAGGAGATTACAGCTCGGTGAAATGCTTCGCCGTCATGGCTGGCCGTTGGGGCTTCTTTTTGGAACGGTCGTAATTCGGGAATGTCTCCGCTTAGGGATGGTTACCTTTCTCCCTGTTTACCTCACCAGTAAAGCGTATGCCCTCCTCTTTGGAGGGGCAGCGGTCTCTCTCCTTTCCTTTTCGAGTGCGTTAGGCGGAATTATTGGAGGCTATTTGTCTGATCGCTTTGGTCGAAAACAGGTCCTGATCGTCTCCAATCTCTTTGTCTTTCCCTTGATGTATGCTGCCCTGCAGAGCGAAGGGATCCTTTTTCTGGTACTCCTTTTTAGTGGAGGCCTGTGTCTCTTTGCCGCCAATGCGGTCACCATTGCTCTCGCGCAGGAACTGGTACCAGAGCGAGCAGGAACAGTATCCAGTGTAGTGATGGGATTTGGCTGGGGAGTGGGTGGATTGACCATGACGCTCTTTGGTGGGTTGGCAGACTATATAGGGATGCAAAATGCCCTTAACTATCTTGTCCTGCTCCCTTTTCTTTCGGTGATCCTGGCCTTAGGATTACCCAGTCTCAAACCTCAGATAGCTCAAGAAAAACCAGACAACGGCACAAAATTTTGATTGCCTGTTCAAAGAGAAGTCATCCTGACTGTCAGGAAGCTCGAATTGAGATTCCCATGGTCGTTCTCGTGTACTATTGAATCCTGCTGAGAGGCATTTTTCCCTCAACAAGAGAAGCAAAACTTGCCGAATGAACTGGACGATTTTATATTTTATAGAGAGAACTCATAGCGAGCGTGGTCTCCTTGTCATGCTGAGTATAACAAAGGATCTCTCGTGAATCACCGCAGAACTATAAGATTCTTCGCGCAGATTATTCTTTCGCTCTGCCCAGGACAGGCTCTGAGTGAAACGAAGGGTCAGCATGACACCTTGAGCTCCACTCGCTACCAGTTCATAGACAGAGAAATTTCGCTGAAAATATCATGATAGAGCAATAAATAATCACAAAAGAAGACATCGATAAGCTTTACAGGAGTGAGACTATGAAGATACTGGCTATCAGCAACCTACTTGAAGAATTTGCTTATTTGGATCGTCTACCCGAAGTGGTTAAAAACGCAAATATAGAGGCGGTTGTTTTCACAGGGGATATTCTTCGTGCAGAAGCACGCCGGATGGAGTGGGAATGGGCCCATGCAAAGCAGCGCCCCCCACAATGAATCAACCAGAAGTGGCTCGTGAACGCAATGACGATGCCCAATCCATGATCCGATTTTTTAGAATCCTCAATACCCTGGATGTACCCGTTTTTGTGGTACCCGGTAAAAATGATGCTCCGGAACGGTTCTTCTTACAAGCGGCTTTCAACACGGAAATTGTATCTCCTCAAATCCACACAGTGCACCGTAGTTTTGCCCCTTTGGGCAGGAATTATATTGTAGCCGGTTTTGGGGGAGAAATTACAGATGAGAGACGGGAAAATGAATTTTTCCTCCTGTACCCGGAATGGGAAGCAGAATTCAGCCTGGCCTTCCTTCGTCATCTGGAGCAGGCGAAAATATTGCTCTTTCATACGCCACCAGCAGAGAAATTCGAAGATGAAAATGAGCAAGCTGGTCATGAGATGGTCAGTCATATTATTAAAACGTATGCGCCCCAGTATGCGATATGCTCACGAAGCACTGAGGTGGTCTGCCCAGGACAACTGAGTCAAGCTATGCCATCCTTGATACCAGAGAACGCGAAGTTGCTTATGGCAACTTGCGATAGGATACTTTGTAAAGAACAAAGGAGGTATGTATGGCAACCATATTGTACTTTGGTACCCATGGCTATGAAGATCCGACCAAGGCCACTATGCCATTTTTCCTTGCTACAGGGGCTCTAGAAGCCGGGCATCAAGCCCAAATTGTTCTTGGAGGTGAAGCACCGCTGGTGATAAAGGAGGCTATTGCCGAGCAGGTTCATGGAGTCGGTATCCCTCCACTCAAAGAGCTTATCAAAAAGATTGTAGATAGTCGTGTGCCTGTTTATGTTTGAGGGGGATGTGCCAAGGCCCGTGGGGTCTCTGAGCAAGATCTCCAAGGAAAAAATGCCACCTTTATCGATCCCAGAATGTTTGCCGATCTGGTAGCATCTGCTGATAAAGTGGTCAGCATTTAGGTTGTGCTGATATTAGCCCTTGTGTTTTTGGGGTTCAATAGAGCATGGACTCTCGCTGATAAAACGTGACTGCACAGGGAGAGCAAGATCAGAGGAGCTTTTTTCCAGCCCCTCTGGTCACTCCAATAAGTAAAGATGACCAATCGGTATTAGACTGGTAGTATTTCTCAGATGCGGGGGGTAGCGAGACTTTCCTCGTCAAAATAGAGTTCCGTAGTGGAGAGATTACAGTGCTCTTTGATAGTAGGCTGAGGAGTATCTATCGCCTCTACACGGATAAAGGACGACCGATACCAATCGGTATCAGGAAGAGAGTTTTGGAGTGCAAACCGGGACATCATCTCATAGCTTTCATAAAACTGTTGCCATTGATTCTCCTGCTCAGGGTAAATTTGAAAGTCACGGAGAATATCGGTAAGCACCAAATTCATCTGTAAGATCAGGGATTCGATCTTATGCCACTTTTTGAGAGAGCAGGATAGAGTGGTCAGACCAAAATATCCTGCAGCATGTTCACCGCGTAAACTCGAGACACCTCGAGACAGAAACAGTTCCAGAGCCGGTAAGGTCTCCACGGGATCGGTCAGAAAAACATCAAAGCGCCCTCTCAAATGGTCCGGTAAAGGCTGTCTCACATCTAAGCGATACGATTCAATAGGAAAGTGGTGGGCTTGATTTAAATTCTCTATAAATTGTACCAAGCGGTCATCTACCTCAATCACCACTATCCGCCTGGCTAAACCAGTTATCGCTATAGCTACACTGACTAAATCGTCATCGCCAATGAGCAGAATATCTCGAGATACCAGATCCCCCATCCGGTATAAAAAAGCTACCCGGGCAATGGTATCCTCGGCACGTACAAAACCTTGATCATATTGAGCAATCGGTAAGGGGCGATTCTGGGTCAGAGTTTTGAACAGATCCAGCCAATAGGCAGGCAGATGGAGTCCTCTTCCCTCACACTGGGAACACACCGTCTGTTGTTTGGTCCCGGTAGTCTCTATCCTGGCCCGTCCTTTCTCGGTCAACGTGAGCACACTCCACCCTTGCTGTGTCTGAGCTATCCACTCTTTATGGTGTAAGCTATGGAGCACCTCAAAAAATTCTTTAATAGAGTACGGCCACACTCTCAGGAGTTGCCACACGCTTGTTTGACCATTTTGTAGGGCTTGGAGAATAAGGCTTTCTGGTTTTTCCATGCTATCCCTCTATCCAGAATACGCTTGTCAAACCGAATGGGATCAAAAGCTTGCACCAGACGTTCAAACGCTTGTATGGCCTGTTCTCTGGAGCTACAGCTAAAGATATCCACTGCCAGGAAACCTTCTTCCGGCCAGGTATGAATACTCAAATGGGACTCTGCCAACAGCAAAAATCCGGTGACCCCATACGGTTTAAACTGATGAAAAGAGCTGGTTAAGACGTTAAACTGACAATCCTGGCTGATCTTTTGAATGATAGGCTCAATATTTTCTACATAGCTGAGGGTGTGTGGATCGACTCCATAAAGTTCTCCAAGAATGTGGAAACCAATGGTCATCTTTTCAATCTCCTCAGACAGCTTTTTGCACGATTTTCTCTATCACTGGAGGAACGTCTATGTGCACGAGCGCTCCTCGCCGTAGATCCCCCCTTATCCTTAGATGAACAGTGAGTCCTGCTCTTCCGTTTTAGCTTTGGAAATGTGAACGAATAATTATAGCTAAATACTCCCGATATGACAATATCTAATTCTTAAGACTATTCTAACTATACCCTCTGCACGATCACTATGAGAAATTTGGAATTGATCAGATCGTTGTAGGATTCGTTAAATCGATCTGCAAATACGCTTCTTGCAATTTGGCTAGCAATACCTCTCGCTGATCATAAAGCCGTTTGGGTTTTCTTCCCAGGTGTTTCGCCAAAATATAAGCGGTAATAAGCGGGAGGGCGATGGTCGTATCCACATAAGCGACAATACTATCTGGGAGATTATCCGGATTGACTTTATGCCAGCTTACCGCCTCACTGGGAGTTGCTCCGGAAAGCCCCCCGGTATCTGGACGCGCATCGGTAATCTGTATATAGTAATCATGACCCGTTTCGGGTAGCTTCAAGACTTCTTGGATCTGGGGCTCTGTTTGGAGGACAAAATTTTTGGGCGAGCCCCCACCCAGGATAAAGACCCCACTTTTCCCTCCTTGCTGCTTGGCATGATAGACAATGGCGGCTGTTTCGTTAACATCACGACTGACATCGATTTTCAATTGGTTTCCCTTGAGGGCGAGGGCTGCCACATTCATGCCAATCGAGCTATCTCCGGGAGAAGAAGTATAGATGGGGACTCCCATTTGATACGCTACAGCAAGCAAGCTTCGAGTAGGGAGCCCCAGAGCTTTTTCTCGTTCATACACATATTTTCCAATATGAAAATGGAATTCAGCGGTACTCATCTCCTTCTGGAATTCCGGAGCTGTCAGAATCTCTTGAAAGAAGGCATCAGTAGAGAGGAGTACCTGATAATCGAACAGGACATCATAAATCCGGACCACCTGATGTTCCTGTAACACCGTATCATCTAAAAAGGGATTCCCCTGATGCATACTCAGCCCAATGCCAAAATGGGTATCATGATAGAGATTGGCTCCGGTACTGACCACCCAATCGACATACCCCTTTTGGAGCAAGGGAATCAAGCAAGAGCCCAGACCAGCAGGGGTAAGAGCACCACTTAAACTCATCCCCACCACCACATCCTCCTGGAGCATTTTCTCCACAAAAAGCTGACAAATTTCTCGGAGCCGCCCAGCATTATAGGCAAGAAAATGGTTTTCTATCAAATCCACCACACTGATATCAGGTGCCAGAGGACGTGGATCGATTGCTCGACCCTGGAGAAATGGATTCTTCTTGTGCATTTTTGATTCCCTCATGCTTATTAAATGTTTTCGAGTTCCCTTGCGATACGTTGTCCTTCTTCTTCATCCACTCCATAGAGGATAAGACCCCCGACCAGAAAGAGCGCAAATATAGAGAACATGGCATAGCGGGGATTTCCAGTAGCCATACTGACCCAACCGACGAGCAAAGGGCCAATGACCGCGGCAAACTTCCCTAACATGTTATAAAAACCAAAAAATTCTGCGGCTTTATTTTCCGGGATGAGTCGGGTATAAAACGAGCGGCTCAAAGACTGCACCCCACCTTGGACGAGCCCAATCGCTATCACGAGCACATAAAACTCTTCTTCGCGTTGGAGCAAAAATCCCCATACGGTCACAGCAAGATAGACACCGAGACCACACAAAATACCCTTTTTGGTGCCAAAGTGCTCTCCCATTTTACCAAAAACCATAGCCGCAGGAAAGCCTACAAACTGAGTTAGTAAGAGGGCCACTATCAAACTATGTGCCTGCAAACCCAGAGAAATCCCATAATCTATCCCCATACGAACTATAGTGTCCACCCCGTCGATATAGAGCCAGTAACCGATGAGAAACAAAAACACCACCCGTAGCTTGCGTATCTCCTGAAAAGTGGCGTGTAGCTGTCGCCATCCCGCTTTTACTGCTGCCCAGTATTGTCGAGTATCTTTGAGTGCCGGCTCTTTTACATAGATCAACAGGGGAAGAGAAAAAATGGCCCACCACAGGGCCACCGTGAGAAAAGAGAGACGCACTGCGCTGTTTGCATCATCCAGACCAAACGTCTGTGGTTTCAGAGTCATCACGACATTGAACGCAAAGAGCAATCCTCCTCCCAAATAGCCTAGAGCAAAACCTAACGCCGAAACAATGTCCCTCTCTTCAGCTTTGGCTACCCGAATGAGTAAGGCATCATAAAAGATGTTACCACCCGAGAATCCCACGGTGGCAAGAACATAAAACACCACTGCGGCAATCCACTTGCCCTTTTCCACAAAATATAAGGCCCCGGTCATCACAATACCCAGCAGTGCAAAGAGGGCGAGAGACTTCTTTTTGGCACTCCCTTTATCAGCGATAGCGCCAAGAATAGGGGCACAGAGAGCCACAATAATGCTGGCTACCGAATTTGCCAGACCGAGTTGAAATGTACTGACGGTGACGTCTGTCTCTGCACTCCAGTATTGTTTAAAAAAGAGCGGAAAGAAGCCCGCCATCACCGTAGTAGCAAATGCAGAATTAGCCCAATCGTAGAGAGCCCAGGACACGACCTGTTTCTTATCGGACTGTCTTATCATCACTCCTATTTCTCTCTTCCTTTATCCCCGGGGTCTTGGAGATTCTGCCAGCGTCTCGTATTTTCCAAAAGTCAACTTGGCTGTCTTTTTCAGAGCCAAAATATACTGGTCTCTTGGTACCGTAAGATAGGGAGGCATGACCAGATGCTGGGGAATACGTATCCGGATGCCAGAGTGCTGTTCCGGTATACCCACAACGGCTTGATCTGAGTCAAGATGCTGTAATAACCCAGCATCAGGGAACCCCTTGTCATCTGTAAGCTGAAATTGTTGTGCAAAAATGGCCTCCTCTTCTGGCGAAAGTGAACCGGCTATCAGAGTCCCTACCCTATTCATGATCTGAGCACGTAAGCTTGGTGCAAGAGCCTGAGAAGTCTGCTGTGACAGAACCAGGTTGTTGGTATGAGTCTCCCTGTGCAGGATTTACGATGAAAGGCCGAAACAAGGTTAGTACCCCAGTGTGCTGGTGTCATAAGAAATATTCTTCACGAAGGATCGCAGAATGCTGTGCGCCTCTTCCGGAGTTTCTCCTGAGCAACGAGAAGAGAAGGACGAGGTGACTGCCCTGCACGTTGTTCCCGAAGCAGCGCGCAGCGCAGTCATCTCGTTATCCTAAAGCAGCGCGCAGGGCGGTCATCCTGGAGCACAGGTCTCTGGCCTGCAGTGGTCTGTGTTGAGACTTCGCCACACTCAGGAGAGGCGGCGAGATACTCGCACTCCCCGCATTAATATTTTCCCCAAGAGATCTCCTGCGAATGCACTGGTATTATAATGCCACTTCATGAGTAAAGATAGGGTCAAGATGTTGGCTCTGCTCCGCTAACTGATGCGCTTCCGCTTCAGAGAGTGGCTGAAAAGTCTCCGCAGCATCGCAAGCCCACCACAACAGTTCAGCATGGCTCGGCGACACGGCTGCGGTAACCGGTTGTGAGAGTGTAAAACGCAAAGCCATTACCGCTTCCTGGAAAGTATCGACCGGTGCATACCAGCATTTGGGCCACGACCGCTCTTCGTGCTCTTGCCACTTTCTCTTGGCCAATGCTTTGAGGGCGAGTATACCCGTTCCTCTCTGTTGAGCTTTCTCAACCACCAGTGGTCCAAAATGCCCTTCATACCAGCATACCCAGTTAATGGGAAAGAGGATACTGTCAAAGGCAAACCGATCTAAAAGAGCCAGTGCAGCCTCTTCAGAATGAGCAGAAAACCCCAGGTATCTCACCAGGCCTTGCTCTCGAGCCTCAATAAGAGCCTCTAATGCTCCATTATGCCCCGTAATCTGTTCCACTTCTTCCAGCGTGGTCACGGCATGAAGCTGATAGAGATCGAAATAATCGATACGTAGACGGTGTAAAGATTGCCGGAGTTCGGCTGCTGCCTCTTTTTTGGTACGATGCCTGGTTTTACAGGCGAGAAAGACCGATTTCCGATAAGGCTCCAGGGCCGGCCCTAAGCGTTCCTCAGCATTCCCATACCGTGGAGCCACATCGAAATAGTTAATCCCTCGCTCTATGGCTTGAGCAACCAGGTTACTGGCTTCAGCCGGTTCGACATCCCGAACAACTATTCCACCAAAACCAATAATAGAGAGCTGTTCCCCTGTTCTTCCCAGTACACGCTTTTCCATAACTTTTTCTCCCTGAGGCACATATTACATTGTTCAATTCATGAGGAGAGATCATACTGAGTCCTCTATGAGGGGAGAAAGTCCATGGAGCATCCCCAAACCGGAATCTTTTGCCTTCCGCTCAGTATGACAACTTGCCAGAACTCACCTGACAAAGCAATAGGGAGTTCAACGCCTTACTTCTACCCTTGAGTAAAAAATCAAAGGGGAAGGGTTTCATGGAGAGTGTGAAAATTATGCACATCCATATGGCGTTTCCCTTCTTCTAGCTCATGAATCAGTTCTACAAGACGCCGATTGAGCGGGAGAGCGAGTCCCAGAGCTTCTCCTCGCTGAACCGTTACTGCTACAATCCCATCAACCTCAGTCCGGCGTTTCCGTACAGCAAGATCTCACCACACCCCTGTCTTCGTCTTAATTTGCCCTCGAAAATGGGCAGCAATCTTCTCCATAGCCTCTGCATCCTGATGTTGCTGAAAGAGATGAGGCTCAAACTCATCAAATGGCTCTAAAGTAATCCCCAAGGCCGCTGGTACCTGCATCGCCTCTCTCACCAATTCAGCCAGAATCGAACCGACTTTTGGCAAAGTGACCACCTCATAAACAGGCAGATCAGCGAGGGCCGTAGCAAAAAGGAGTGAACCATACACCTGTTTTGACCAGAGATAGCCCCAAATATTCGAAGTAGCATGGACAGGAAGAAATAGGGAAAGCGTTTTTTGCAGTCTTTCCACCCGTGCCGAAATAGAGCCATCCAGTTCTCCTAAATAGAGACTTCCTTCTCCTCCATGGCGGATGTGGCCAGGAGCAATATAATCGGAGGACCAGTTGATAAAGGCACCTATCGTTCTCTCCGCTCCAATCAATGCGCTAATGGTCTCTTCATTGAGGCCATTTTGCAGCGAAACGACCAGCGAATGGGGAGTGAGGAGAGGCAAAAATTGACGAACGGCTTCCTCGGTATGTTGAGATTTAACCGCTAGTAAGACCACCTCTAACGCCTCGTGTAATTCTTCTGGCCGCACCGCCTTTGCCTGGACGATAAACTCTCCTCGAACTCCATCAATACGCAGACCCTGCTTGTTGATCGCTTGCACATGGTCTGCATTCTGGTCTACAAACAGGACCTCCTCTCCTGCACGGACCAGATGTGCGCCCAAAGAACCACCAATCGCCCCTGCGCCATAAATGGTGATGCGCATATCTTCTCTCCTTGTTTGCCATAATAGAATCCTTCCAGCTCCTGAAAGCTTTTTATCCCCACAAGCTCATAGAGAATAGTATTCTTTGGTCATCCTGCATGAAAAAAAAACTTCCTTTTGTGCTCTTTCCTGGAATATGCATGAGGCATTCTATACTTTGGCAAGAGGAGCTGTCAAATATCAAAACCTGCCTTTTATTGCTCGAGAGCTATTCCCTTTCCCTGCAAACCTCACAGATTTCTCTTACCCTCTGCTCCTGATGGTCTCCCTGTTGAGTGTTGTTGGAAGGATGCCGATCCATCTCAACTGCAGAGGTCGCAGAGAACGCTGAGAAATCTGAAAAAACTCTGCGACCTCGGCGTGCTCTGCGGTGATGACTTTAGCCACACTTTACAGGGAGACTACCCTGCTTCTGCCTCTTCTGGAAAGGAGAAAAAAAAATTCAAGTTCTCCTCAGAAATGATCGATACGTAATATGACAAGGACAAATTCTACCAGGTCTCCTAGATTATTCTGAGCATAAAATAGTCTACCATCTTGCTCATACGATCCTTCGCTTTACTCAGGAGGCCAGAACTGACTCTAACGTATCAAGGGGGAAACCCCTCTGCCAGAGGGATGGTTCACTACAGCAGAACAAAGGAAGGAGAAGATGAAACTATTCAGACCCTATGATGGACAAACCAGGATGATGACACGAAAACGAGCCGATTTGGAGGTGGGGCGTATTGATTATCTGGCCTTACTCGAAGAAAAAGAGATTCCTTATCCGGAACAACGCAGTCCTCGCTGGAAAGCCTGGTATGACGAATATATCCGGTTTATGGAAGAGGTAATTCCTCCAGCGGAACGAGGAAAATTTCAGGCTCTGCTCCTGGATGTTCTCAATGAAAGACACTGGTGCAAGTTGCATGGGATAGACTATGTTGACCCCCATATCCATCTGGCCGCTTTGAAACTCTGCCAAGAACGCTGGATGCAGAAGAAGTCCTCAGAAAAAGTGGCAACGAATCCTGCTACTTTACGTATACCTTCGTGTTCTAAGAAATCGAAAGAGGAGGTAAAAAGGATATTAGTGATTGATGACGAAGAACCGATTCGTCAGCTTATGGAAGAGATGCTAAGTATCCTTGGATATCACGCCATCACCTGCGAGTCCGGAGTACAGGCATTGGCCAAGATACAGGAACAGAGACCCGATATGGTGTTTCTGGATTTGTTCTTGCCCGATGAGAATGGGTTAAATATCTTGCCAGCACTTTTGCAGAATATCCCAGACCTCCCGGTGGTGATCCTCACCGGAGTTCCTTCTTTAGAAACAGCCCAAGAAGCTATGAGGCGTGGTGCGCGTGACTATATATCCAAACCTTTTGATATCGAGCTTCTTCAGGAGACTATCTCTGATATTCTGTTACACCGTTGATATGAAAATTACCCGATTCTGTGATCGTATTGAATGACCTGAGGTGTTCTTACAAAGAGAGGGGTCGAGGGATGTATCTCCCCTGTGCAGGTTTTCCGATCCAGCGTTGAATCCAGTGCAGGGTTTATCATAACCAGAAAGCACCCCTCCATGAATTCTACACCCTTGTTGTTATCTGGATAACAGCACCATGTAAATAACAGGAGGAACACGATCATGGCCAAAGTTGGAAACGAAAAGATGATGAAAATTGCCCAGAAATATTTCTGTATTTGAAAATCATGCTCCTCCTGATCTTCCCTTCTCATCCTTTCTGTATAGTAAAGAACAAGAGGAGCTTCTTCTTTTCCGTCAGGAGCTTACCGTAGCACACCCAAAGAGGAGAGAATCTGAGGGAGCGTTTTTATCAGGATTGCTAAGTCAGAGGAACGAGGTAGGACTGCTGGATAAGCTTATCGTAAAGCTGACGATGGCGTTCAAGTGCTTCTAGATGTCTGGTATGATGAGCTGGACGTGGTGTATAGGTCTGTCCAAAATTCTCCTCTCTTTTCTCCTCAATGCGCTGCACCAAACCAAGATTTTCTAGAACAAGCAGAGCTACCCCTCGACTGGACGCTTCGAGTTCTGCAGAGGCTGTAACTGGTCTTCCGAGCACATCCGCCATAATCTGCATCCAGGCATGAGAATGCAGGAGTCCACCACTCGCAATAATCTTTTCGGTCGGTGGTGCAACGGTGAGCAGTCGTTCATAGATCAAAGCAAAGCGATAGGCGACGGCTTCCAGACAAGCCTGCAAAATATCGAGAGGCTGCGTGTGTAAGCGCAGACCGGAGAGCGTACCTCGCGCGTCAAGAGCCCATCCAGGATTCCGTTCCCCAGCCCAAAAGGGGAGCACAGTCAGACCGTGTCCATCAGGTGGCCGTCGCATTAATTCCTGTTCAATAACCGCTGGCTCAGGAAGTCTCAGTGTATCCATCAGCCAGGAATAGAGATTACCCCCATTACTCAATGCTCCCCCCAATAAAAACCGTTTGCGGTCAACCCGATAGTACCAGAGTCCCCATGGTGGGTACCCCTGGCCGGAAGAAAACAGGACACGCATCGCTCCACTGGTTCCTACCATCAAAGCAATATGCTGGGGAATAGTACAACCGCTCCCGATATTACTACAGGCCCCATCCCCTACTGGAGGAAACCAGGGGAGAGTCTGGAGAAAGCCCAGACGCTGGGCAAATAGTCCTTGTATGCCAGTGCAGGGGGTATCTAAATCCACCAATGGTGAGAGCTGGTCAGGGGCGAGGTGTAACACGGTGAGTAATTCTGAATCCCACTCAAAGTGCTCCTGGTTCAGGAGCCCACTCCCCGAGGCCATCGAGATACTACAGAGTCGTCGGCCAAATAGTCGCAGGAAGAGATATTCTCCAAAAGACATCCACCAAACACACTGGGTATAAAGAGCATGCTGCTTGCGCTGCAGCCAGAGTAGTTTAGCTGGGAGATAGCTTGGGTGCAGGACACAACCCGTGCGCTGATGGAGAGCAGTTTCTTTAAGGTTTTGGCGCAACTCTTTTGCCTCTTCCATGGCCCGTAAATCGGACCACATATAGACAGGAGTCACGGCGCGTCCTGCTTTATCCACGCCGAGCAGGCTGTGCCAAAAGGTAGTCACTCCCACGCCAGCAATAGTCTGTGCGAGGGGTTGACAGCGGGAAACCGCTCTTTCCAGACAGGTTACGGTCTGTTCGACCAGGGCATCTGCGTCTAATTCTGCTCCCCCCTCTGGAGTAGTCCGCACCTGATAGTGAATACTCTCTCCAAAGTCTGGCACTCGCCGACCTTCACAATCAAACAGCAGGGTACGCACAGAAGAACTCCCCACATCGAGAGTCAGAATCAAGGGCGTAGAAAGTGTCGAAGAAGACGACATACTAAGAACTCCTGCTCGAAGGGAATATTATTTTTGTCAGAAATTATCGGCCCGCTCTATTTCCGGTGGTCTCCCAGTAAAGTGTGGCTAAAGTCATCACCGCAGAGCACGCCGAGGTCGCAGAGTTTTTTCAGATTTCTCAGCGCTCTCTACGGCCTCTGCGGTTGAGATGGATCGGCATCCTTCCAACAACACTCAACAGGGAGACCATCCTATTTCCCTGGAGAGAGAAAGGCTGAGAGTGAAGAGAAAAGGAGCTCTCACCCTATTGACTCTGCCAGCATACTCGGGGAGAGGTGCATTGTCAAGAGCGATGCCCGGAAAATATTATTTGATAGAGTTAAGAGGTTTTTGGTCTATTTTTGCTGTTGACATGAGAGCGCTTTCAACCCATAATAGGTTCTAAGCGGAGGAGGTAGTTATAGAGGAGTTTATCACAGGAGAAAAGAGAAAGGTATGCGAAAGGGGGAAAATGTGGGATGGTATGCTGGCTGTATGTTTTGCTCTTACTGCTTGTGGAGCGATCAGTAAGACATGGTGAAAGGAGGGCTTCCTCCTCTTTTTCAACTTGGCCAGGGAGAAAGGAATGGGCATGAAGTTAGAGGGAAAAGTCGCATTAATTACTGGAGGCGGCACAGGGATCGGTCGAGCGTCTGCTCTGGCGTTGGCCAGGGAAGGGGTACACCTTGCCATCAATTATTCTCGATCGCAAACTGAAGCAGAGAAAACAGCAGCAGATGTCAAGGCTCTGGGGCCTTCCGCGATAACCATCCAGGCCGACGTTTCGCAGGATACCGCCGCCCGTGAGATGGTCAGAAAAACGGTTGATGCTCTTGGTCGGATCGATATCCTGGTCAACAATGCCGGTTTTACCAAAAAAATAGCCTTGAGTGATCTGGAGAGTGTCACCGAGGAGGTATGGGACAAAACGCTGGCGGTGAATCTGAAAGGGGTCTTTTTCTGCTGCCGAGCAGCAGCACCTTATATGAAGAAGCAGGGAGATGGCTCTATCATTAATATTGCCTCTATTGCTGGTATCAGAGGCACCGGGAGCTCTATTGCCTATGCCGCTTCCAAGGGTGGAGTGCTCACCTTAACCAAGTCCCTCGCCCGGGTACTCGCCCCCGAGGTCCGGGTCAATGCCATTGCTCCTGGCTTAGTAGAAACACGATGGATTCAGCAATGGGATGATGTAGATCAGGTACGAGCCCAGGTGCTCAAAGACACTCCTTTACACCGTATTGTAGAACCAGAAGATGTGGCAGAGGCAGTCCTTTCCTTGGCTCGTGCCACGATGATTACCGGGCAGACGGTGATCATTGATGGAGGGCTTACTATCTGAGGATTGGCCATATTTCATCAAACGGCCAAACCACTCCAATTACCCGCATCAAGCCGAAAGGAGGGATGATCAATGGAGCGGAAAAAGCTTTCACGACGGGCGTTTCTCCAAACGATAACGGGAGGGGGGTTAGGAGTAGCAGGCTGGATCTGTGCCGGATTGTACCGACCAGGACGGGCCTACGGCCAGGAACCGATTCCTATTCTGGGAGCGATACCCTTAACTGGCCCCTATGCTTTTGAAGGAGGATTGTTACGACGCGGCCATGAAATGGCTATCCAGCGGGATTTCAACGGCAAAGTACTCGATCGACCTATTAAATATGTCATTCGCGATACGGAGACTGATGCCGGAGCAGCGACACGACGAGTGGCTGAGGCGATTGATACCGAAAATGTTCGGGCGATCATCGGTCCCTGGTCGAGTGGGGTAGCTCTGGCTATCACTGACGTAGCGAAGCAAAAGAAGCGTGTGCACTTTTTTAGTGGTGGAACACAGCATTTGGCGGGAAAGGATTGTCATCGATACGGATTTCAGTGGGCAGCTAGCCCCTACACAGCTGCCTGGGCTGTCCTGGAGTATGTAATGCGCATCCATCCAGAGGCCAAACGCTGGTACATGCTGACCGTCGATTATGCGTTTGGATGGGCGTTAGAAGAGTTTACCACGCTTATCGGAGAAAAAGAGTACGGTATTACCTTTGTAGGAAAGGACCGCCATGTCCTGGGGGAACGGGAATACAGCCCCTTTATCACCAAGGCAGCGGCGGTACAGCCGGATGTGCTTCTCCTGAATAATTTTGGGCTCGATGCAGTCCAAGCGATCCGTGAAGCACATGCTTTTGGTTTAGGACAAGATACGCAAATCGTCGTGATGTGGAGCAGCGGTTTTGAAGATTATATTCAGCTTACTCCTGAGATACGCGATGGCCTCATTATTGGGTCAAATTTTTATCCCAAGATCGATACACCGGTGGCAAAGCGCTGGGTGCAGATGTATCAGGAACAATTTGGAGAGCTCCCCGGCTATGCCCCAAGCTCCAACTATAGCATGATGCGTATCGTTTTACATGCTATTGAACGAGCGGGAAGCGATGAACCGGCTGCGATCGTGAAAGCCCTTGAAGGATGGGAGTTTGAGGATCTGCTTGGGAAGATGTCCATTGATCCTCATATTCATCAGACCATCCGACCGTATTTTGTGACTCGTGGGAAAGCACAAGGACAAGATAAACTCGATGTGGCGGATATCGTGCATACCTCGGATAAACCCATGCCACGTGAACTCAACGAATGTAAGGATCTGGGATCCTTGTAAAATCTTCGAGGGACCATGGCCAGGTCATAAGGTGGTCAGATGGGTGTGCTGATTTTGATGCAAACGATTAACGGCTTAGCCTCGGGGATGTTGTATGCTATCACCGCTTTTGGTCTGACCTTTATCCTCGGCATGCTCAATATTCCTAATTTTGCGCATGGTGCCCTCTTTACCCTGGGGGCTTATCTGGGTCTGACCCTCTTTCGGTTATCAGGGAACTTCTGGCTGACCCTCCTCATAGCCCCGCTCGGAGTAGGACTATTAGGTATGTTGTTGGAGTGGGGACTGCTCCGGCGGGTCTACTTTGATGAACCAGAAGCTGGACATTATCAACTGCTTCTCACCTTTGCGGTGGCAGTTGTTCTGCAAGAGTTGATTATTCTTATCTGGAGTCCAGTAGGACAGAGTATCCTTCCACCCAAGATTCTCCGTGGTGCGCTCAATCTGGGTGTGATTTATTATCCAAAGTATCGGATCTTTGTGGTGATATTCTCTGCTTTCCTCATTCTGGCGGTCTGGCTCTTTCTCGAGCGAACCAAGATGGGAGCCATTATTCGTGCGGGAATCGAAAACCGGGAAATGGTGATGGTTCTAGGGATCAATATCTATAAACTTTTTACGGTAAGTTTCGGGCTCGGTGTGTTGTTGGCTGGGATTGGAGGGGTGCTCATCTTACCCATTCGCGGAGCCAATCCTTTCATGGGATTTGATCTTTTAGCGATTGCTTTTGTGGTAGTGGCTCTTGGCGGGTTGGGTAATCTGTTTGGGGCAATCTTTGCCGGGCTCATCATCGGAGTGGCGCAGAGTCTAGTCTCGATTTTCTTTCCGGCAGCCTCCTGGGTAGCGGTCTATGCAGCTATGGCCATTGTCCTAATTTTTCGACCGCATGGCTTGTTTGGTACACGCTAAAGGAAGAAAAAAGAAGATGAAAGCGCTAATCTATTCTTCTCCAGAGCTTACTCCCTGGCGGTGGCGTATCGGTTTATGGATTCTAGCCTTGGTCTGTGTAGTCCTATTGCCTGTCCTCTTTCCCATAGTGGTCGTTACGGAGATCTTCATCTTCGCTATTCTCGCCATCGCTTTTAATCTTTTGTTAGGGTACACAGGGCTTCTCTCCTTTGGACAAGCCGCCTTTTTTGGCCTGGGAGCGTATGTAGCGGGCAATCTTCTTATTCATTACCCGATGCATTTGCTGTTCGTGCTTGGGGCAGGCCTGGTCGTTGGTGCTCTGGCCGCTTTACTGGTCGGGTATATGTCGGTCCGGAGTACAGACCTCTATTTCGTGCTGTTGACGTTGGCTTTTGGGCAAATGGTGTACTTCACCGCCTTTGCCTGGACCCCATTTACGGGTGGAGATGATGGCTTGCGTGGTATCCCCCGACCGGCCTTCTCTTTAGGAGGGCGCTTCTCTCTCCCCTTGAATGACCCGGTGGTGTTCTACTGGTTCGTTGTGGGGATCTTTCTGCTTTGTTATTGGGTGTTCAAACGCATTATCGATTCACCTCTGGGAACCATCCTGATGGCTATTCGGGAGAATGAGGATCGGGTAGCTGCTGTGGGGCATGCTGTAGCCCGCTATAAACTCCTTGCCTTTGTCATAGCCGGTGCGATGTCTGGGCTCGGGGGAGTCCTGTATGCCCTCCATTGGCAAATTGTTCCGATTACCACCGTAGAGTTAGGGCAATCGGCTAATATTGTCTTTATGACGCTCCTGGGAGGCGTGGGACATCCGGTTGGTCCAGTGATCGGGGCTGCAGTGTTCACGCTCTTATCCGATATGGCTGCCATTTACTGGGCTCGGTGGCCTATCATCTTTGGCGCTGTCGTGATCATAATCGTTTTGTTTCTACGCGGAGGTCTGGTAGAGGCCTATCAGAAAGTGAGGAACTTATCCCTCATACAACGGCAGAAAACCGTTACAGGAGAAGAAGAGATTCGCTAGACAGGGCGTGTAAGGACATCGGTATGGCAGAGATCCTGCTGGAAACAAAGCAGTTAACCAAACAGTTTGGCCGACTGGTCGCGGTGAAAGAGGTCAATCTTCAAGTGATAAAAGGAAGGCTACATGCGCTGATTGGGCCAAACGGTGCAGGCAAGACCACTCTTTTTCATCTCTTGACCGGTACCCTCACTCCCACTACTGGCCAGATTCTGTTTCTGGGTGAGGAGATAACCGGCTTACCTCGCCACCACATCGTCAGACGAGGGATCGCTCGCTCCTATCAGAAAGTCAACCTCTTTAAGCGACTTTCCGTATTTGACAATATTTTGACCGCGGCCTTAGCTTTGCACTCGAGGCGGTGGTTCTCTTTCTTTGGTAAGCCTGCTGGATTATCGCCGGTATACCACAAGATAGAAGAGATTTTGGAGGAGGTAGGACTCCGTGATGTCGCGCATCTTCAGGCTCAGGAACTCTCCTACGGAGATCAGCGTCTTTTGGAGATTGCTATCGCTCTGGCTAACCAACCACGTCTTCTCCTTCTCGATGAACCAACCAGTGGATTGGGGCCGACAGAGATAGGGCATGTGACGGCTTTTGTCCGTCGGCTCGCCCAAAACTATACCATTCTTTTGATTGAGCACAATATGGAACTGGTCATGGATCTGGCTGATATAATCTCCGTTATGCACTTTGGGGAGATTATCGCCGAAGGACCACCAGAGCAGATCCGTTATGATATGCGAGCACAGCAAGCCTATCTTGGTGGGGACTTTGAGGATAACGAAGAGAAGATGCTGGGAAAGTGAAAAGATGAGTGACTCGTTACTCCAAGTCGATGGAATACATACCTATTATGGGTTGAGTTACGTGCTCAAGGGGGTCTCCCTCCAGGTCGAGCCAGGCCAGACCATCGCCTTACTTGGTCGAAATGGTGCAGGGAAGACCACCACTCTGCGGAGTATTATTGGTCTGGTAGTGCCACGCAAGGGAAAGGTATGGTACAAAGGTGAAGATATTACCGGGATAAAACCGTATCTGGTGGCTCGGCGAGGGATGACTTATGTCCCAGAGACTCGGGATATTTTCTCCTATCTCAGCGTACGGGAAAATTTAGAGATTGCTTGTCAGACCACCTCTCGCTGGTCGATAGAGGAGGTGTTACATCTGTTGCCGGCTCTCGAACCTCTGCTGGATCGAGCTGGACGTTTTCTCAGTGGGGGAGAACAACAGATGCTTGCAATCGCTCGTGCTTTGGTGACCGGTGCTGATTTGATCCTGCTTGATGAACCTTCGCAAGGGCTTGCTCCCTTGATTGTACAAGAAGTCCTCCGTATTCTCCGGAATTTGAAACAGAAAGGGATAAGCCTGTTGTTAGTCGAACAGAAATTGGATCTCGCCACCAAATTAGCCGATATCCTCTATATTATTGACCAGGGACAGATTGTGTTTGCAGGTACCCCTCATGAGCTGGCCACTACGCCTGGATTATTGCACACCCATCTGGGAGTCGGTGGAGGAAAACGCTAGCGGAAGATTTTTCTTTCCGCTTTTTTTAGGGCTGAGAGGATTAGCGGGGTTTGATCCCGGGAAAAATCTCTTGCTTTTCCCTTTTTCCTTTGCTACACTTTATACACTGTGTCGAGCGAAGAGGCGGGCGGGTAGCTCAGTTGGGAGAGCGCAGCCCTTACAAGGCTGAGGTCACAGGTTCGATCCCTGTTCCGCCTATTCTGCTCCGCTCATACCTGATCAGGGGTCGTAGTTCAGTTGGTTAGAACGCCGGCCTGTCACGCCGGAGGTCGCGAGTTCGAGTCTCGTCGGCCCCGTTTTGAGGAAAAAACCCTTCGGAATGATACCGAAGGGTTTTTTTGTTGATAAGGCACGTTGTTGATAGAAGAGAGTAACATGGATGTCTCTCCCCGAAATTTTTTCCCGATCCTTTGGTATTTTTGATCTGGATGGCACTATTTTTAATCAGCGCATTTTACTCAAGCGAAATTTCGGCAAATTCTTCCGGCTCGTCTATGGGATTTCTCCGAAGGTTAGCATGAAACTCTTTGATAGTGCTGGCCATCTTCCCCTGGAAGAACGGTTTCGCCTGGTACTTGTACAGCACCAACTGGCCACCGAGAGGCTCAAGGAAGATCTGGATCAATTCTGGAAATTCGTGGAGACAGATCGTCCAGTGGTGTATGAAACGGCTCGAGAGGTCTTGCACCTTTGTCAACGAAAAGGGATTACCCTTTTCGGAACGACCGAGCTCTCGGAAGAGGTGATGCGGCAAAAGCTCGAAGCTACACACCTGCATCCTCTCTTTCAGGCTGTATGCGGGAGGGAAACTGGTCCCAAAGGACCTGCTCACTTCGCCACCTTTGCTCGGGGAGTTTCCCTCTCCCTTCCTACCTTTGTTGAACAGGCCTTTTATGTAGCTGGCAGCCTCAAAGACCTGGAGCTTGCCCGTGCACAGGGGATATATGGCATTGGGATAGCAAATACTGTTCCGATGCAAGAGCTGATAAAACATGGAGCCGATCAGGCCTTTCCGTATATCGGATTCTTGCTGCAAGAGGAAGGCTAATCGGTTTTTGCAACTTTACCAAAACAGTTTGATCAGAGAATCAGGTATCGCTCCCTGCATCCCAAGAAGAGGTTATACCCACAAGGGAAAGGTCTCTCTTATAACAGAGAGCCACATATCCGCTCTCAAGATGCTGTCCAAAACCAGATGAAAATTGAAAAACCTCGGTACATCCGAGGTCCATAGTTGTCACAGTCTACTTGATTTATTTTACTATTATAGTAAAATTAGCTATGCGCATGGTGCATAAAATTTAGGAACCATCTCAAGAGGAGGGACTGTGTGGACTACAGCAAGGATTCCCAGCGACGGAGTGTTGTACGCCAATGAGCAGCGGAACAAGAGCGATCGATTGCATGGATTGCACGGAAAACAGGCTATACTAGAGAATATATTACGATGGTGCTGAATGGCCATTTCCCATTTACAGACGAGCTAGCTGCAACATTAATTATACGGCTTAGGTATTCTATGAGGATTATGGCTCCTCTTCTTATAGTAGCCTCAAACGGGCTGCTTCTAAAGAGGTGACTACCTTTGGTAACAGCACAGTTTCTCAGTAAAGTTATATATCCACACCAGTAGAACAGAATAAGCTATAGATAGCAAGATACCATGATAGATCTTAAGATATTCGAACGCAATATTACAGTCCTATTTCAACAACCTATCCCTTTATTAGAGTTAGGCCCCTTTGATTTTCCAGAGGAGTATAGTGATGTGGAACTTCGTCAAGGTAGGGATGGAACGGTCTATCTGACAAGTTTCCAAACTGGAACTGAGATTGCCTATAGGGCTGATCAGTTAATTGTTCGAGCAAGGGCTCTTCATGAAGACCGTTCAGAGTTGATTTCAACCTTAACAAGCCTCATCGTCAACAAAGCAAAAGCCGCAGAAAGAAGAGTAGGAGAGACCGAAGAGCGATTTATACGAGCATACGGCTTAAATTATCATGCACATTTTTTTGCTGGAGGAAATGGAGCGGGGAAGTTCTTAGCACAGCACTTATTGCAGATAGATCGTATTGAGAAAGTACTACCAATTTTGGCAACGAAGATAACATTTCGATCGAGCCAAGGAGATCCGAGATATCAGCTAGGCTTTGAACCTAAAAGGGGGAATGTTGAGGCAGAAGAGTGTTATTGTCAACTTAATATTCATTATGAACAAGAGCTTCCAAAAGAGATACTCACCCTTCAACAACAGCTTACTGAAGGGGAAAATTGGTTTAAAGAACACTCCATGAAGTTATTTCCTGAGGAGGCTGAAGCATCTTAGAGGAAGGGAGAGATTACGGGTGCAGCAGATCTTAAGATTATACAAGAATACTGGAGGGAATGCAGAAAAGCAAGGGACCGAAGGTTTTGACGTTTCATATGATTACTCCTTTGTCTGGCATGGCGAAGCGATAAACCGATTTTTCTCTGTTGGTAGTATAGCTTCCACACCTGAGTATGCAGTTTTAATTCCCTCAGATACGTCAATTGGCATAGAAGAACTCCCTACTAAGGATACCATGTTCTATACGTATAGACGAAGCTGGAGAGCATTCTTCTTCAGAAGTCGGACTTCTACCGTTGTTCCAAAAGCATTCCGTGATAAATTCTCTGATTATCTCCTTCAACAAATAGTAAAGCAGGTAGAAAGCAGCCAAGAATATCAACCTTCTACTTCCATATCTCACATAGAGAAAGATGAAGAGCTTACTTTTCACCCTCATGTAAAACCAATTTGGGAGATTGCCGAAGCATTGACACAAGATCTCCCAGAAGAAGAACTTCGCAAAATTCCAACTGACGCATCCGTCCAGCATGATCACTATATCTATGGGATGCCCAAAAAATAAAAATGAGAAAGACTTTTGCCGATACCTCCTACTGGATAGCTATTTTCTTTCCCAGAGACCAATGGCACGAGAAAGCAAAAGCTTTAAGTAAGTCATTAGGCTCATATCGACTCTTTACAACTGACGAAGTGCTAACAGAGTTTCTCACCTTTTGTAGCCCCCATGGACCTCTCTGGCGACAAAAAGCAGGTCAATTTGTTAGTGAAATTTTAAGAAACTCCAATATTTCGGTAATTCCACAGACACGAGAGTCGTTTCTCTCTGGTCTCAATCTATATAAAAATCGACCTGATAAGGCTTATAGTTTGCCAGATTGTATTTCGATGGAATTCATGAGAAACAAAGCCATAAAAGAGGTACTGACTAATGACAACCACTTCCGTCAGGAAGGATTTCTTCCTTTATCATAGAGAGTACTTGTGTAACCATATCGCAACGTGCCAGGTTTTAGACCATAAATCAAATGAATTGTTGTAATTGCTCAACCCTCTCATGAAATCGCTTGATTTTTCCTTGTGAGCACTCGATAATGCCGCCATGGATACGCTGCCTGAACCGGAACGGTTATTCAGAATACGAAAAGGATGCCCTTATTGTCGCGTTGTGAGCAAAGGTGCAGCGTTGACACACCCGGGTCGCCGAGCTGGAAGCCAAGCGGCCGGAGCTGATCAAGAATAGCAGGAATTCCAGGGTCCCACTCTCGCAAACGTGTAAGGTCAACACCCCTACCCGCCCACGGCAGGGGATGCGTCGTGGGGCGAGCGTCGGTCGGGCTGGTGGTGGCCGATGGAGCCTTGTGGATAGGGTGATCGTTAGTCAGGAATAGATCGTACCTTTTCTTCTTGCAAGTAGCGCTCTGCATCTTCTCGAGTAGGAGGTTGATGGCCTCGTAGTCGTTGCCGTTCACGAATCTCTGCCATGACTTCTTGGAACGGGCGTTTGGATATTGTTAAGAGGGGCTTTATTACTAAGCGTACCTTCATGGGCTTCAAAGGGAGCTCTTCATCAAGCGTGACTGTGGGTGGATCAGTGAGTGTACCCATCACAACATAGGCATTCTGCATCGATATCACTTCCTTCAATTTCCATATCTCAATTTTAAATCACTCCTATTCCTAGTCTTAAGAGTCGTTAGCGGTCATTCGTCATGCAGAAAACAGCTTCGACCCCTGAAAAAATTACAAGAGCTAATGGATTAGAGAATCAGGTAGGGTAGAATCATGCAGGTATCGAGAGGTGATTCATTACCTTAATGCTGGCTTTTCCTGGTAGCCCCAACGGGATTCGAACCCGTGTCTTCGCCGTGAGAGGGCGATATCCTAGGCCTCTAGACGATGGGGCCACCCTAGAAGAGGAGATGTCCTGTAACAGTGGTGTTACTATAGTCGATTCTACACGGTTTGTCAAGAATGGGGCAAAAAAAGTTTACGCTAGATGTATCCTGCTACCAGCCAGAACAGAGCGGTAGTTTCTGGTGAGCTTTCAAACTTATTCCATCTCCAGAGAGATATGTCGAATGTCGTGGGCAACTAGCCAGCTCAAAAAAGCTTCCTGCTCTTCAGAGAGCTCTATTTCGGTTGCATTGGCCATGTCGAGAGGAGAAATTACGGCAAAACACCCCTGCTCCAGATAGCTTTCCAATTCCGGTTTGTGAAACCAATACTCCCCCGATTTGAGAGGAGGAGCAGCCGGATGATTAGGTGGTCCAGCAAAATAGTGCATCTGGCTCTTCAACCGCTCGGAAATTCTAAATGGCTTGATCTCGGGTTTATCCAGGGGATAAACTTTATAAGTAGACACAGCTCAACTCCTTTGTCAGGTAATTATTTCTCTATAGAGCATTTGCTGTTAACTCTATCGTACCTCTGTTTTTCCTGTCAAGGAGAGAACTATCTTGACAAACCGATCGCTTTTTCCTACGATTATGGCACAAAATGAGGGAGAAATTCTACGATCAACACGATTACGACATCATAAGGAAGTCGATGGCTGAGAGCTCCAGGCCAGCCAAAGGAGAAAACATGAAGGGCTTTGTTCCTGGACCGGTTTTTACCACCTTTTCCATTGTAGGACGATGTGCACGGACCGGAATGTTTGGGATTGGCATTGCGACGCGCTCGATTGCTGTTGGCGCTCGATGTGTCTACGCCAAAGCCTCGGTAGGAGCTGTGGCCTCTCAGGCGAGTACCGATCCGCGGCTCGGATTACTGGGGATCAAGCTTCTGGATATGGGATACTCTGCCCGGAAGGTACTGGAAGAATTGGTATCCAGTGATCCATATATTGCCAAACGACAGCTCGGTATCGTGGATAAAGATGGCCGAGCTGCTGCTTATACGGGAGCAGAGAATAGGGAGTGGTGTGGACATCTGATTGGAGAGAATTATGCAGCAATTGCCAATATGGTGGCCAATGACCAGGTGGTACCAGCTATGGCTCAAACCTTTGAGGCCCATGCTGATGCTCCTCTGGAAGAGCGGCTCTTAAAAGCCATCGAAGCTGGCCATCAAGCGGGTGGACAAGCGGAAGGTGAACACTCGGCTGCTCTCTATGTGGTACATCGAGAGGTCTTCCCCCGGGTAGATCTGCGAGTTGATGAGCATCCAACAGCAGTTGCAGAGCTTCGTCGAATCTTTAACCTCTATAAACCCACCATCGCCTATTTTGAGGCTCGACCAAGCAATCCATACCTTACCTCCCCGGAGGATTGGATGCAGGAGAAGTCATAACCAGGCGGATAAATGCTAACAAGTGCATAATCAGGGAGGATGTAAAGAATGGTTTCCGAGCTGCAGCGACAGATTCTGGAATATCTCGAGGCAAATCATCCCCACCGGGTTCGATTTCAGTATATGGTGGCTGATTTTCCTCTAGAGGAAAAGACTCTCGCTTCAGAACTGTTTGCCTTAGAAAAAGAAAAGCTCGTACAGCTCACCAAATTTAAGATAGAAGGAACAAATGACATTGGGATCCACTCGATCAACCTGTCAGAACGGGGACTGATTTGGTTGACCGAGTTCCGGGAAAGCAACAATGAATTGAGTTCATCCAAAGAAAGAGGATGAGAGGTGAGTCTATGCAAGTGAAAAGAAAACTCTATTTCCGTATGCCCCGATTGTTCCTGCAATGTGAGTGTGGAAGAGAGATAGAGCTGGATTTAGAATACGATAGTAACCTGCAGGACTTCTTTGTCACCGGTTTCTGTGAACATTGCGCCACCTGCTTTACTGATGACTATTACGGATCAAACGGGGAATATAAAGGGAAGATCTATTTAAAAGAATAAGCAACTATCTTACAAGGAGAAAAGAGGGTGAACAGTCAAGAGGAGAGTCTACGTAAACGTATCTCAGTGGAGGAACTTCAACAACATCTCGTCTATTTTTCTACGGTGGATCGGACCTCTGGAACACCTGGAGAGCGGGAGGCGGTAGCGTATATCCAAAAGAAGATGGAAGAATATCAGGTCCCCACTCATCTGTATACCTTCAACTCCTATATCAGCTATCCCCTCGAAGCAGAGCTGCATATTCTTGCCCCCGAAACTCTGACCATTCCCTGTCGTACCCGTGCCTTTTCGGCTTCTACTCCCGCTGAGGGTATCGAAGGAGAGATTGTCTTTGTGGGTAGTGGAGAACAGATTGGTGGTGGTGCCATGATTTATAGTCGTACGGGAGATGAAAAAGAATTTCAGGGTACGAATATCCGTGGGAAGATTGCTTTGACGACGAGTGGGGGACCAGATGGCTTAAAACGAGCACAGGATCATGGAGCACTGGCTCAAATTCATATGTGGCATAGCGATGAAGATGTACTGCATGAGATGATTGTGACCAGTATCTGGGGAACTCCAACCCCGGAATCTATTGAACGGCTTCCCAAAATTCCCGGGATTTCGATTAAACACGCAGATGGACAACGTCTAAAAGAGCTCTGTAGTCGTGGAACAGTCCGGGCACGGCTCAAAGCGAAGACCTGGATAGGGTGGAAAGAGTTGCCCCTGCTTGTAGCTACCATTGAAGGGAGTGAAGATAAGGAGAAATATCTGCTCGTAGGAGCACATATCGATTCCTGGTATGTAGGGGTTACCGATAATGGCACTGGAAATGCCTGTCTGATGGAGATGGCAAGAGTCTTAGCGCAAGAACGGGCCCTTTTGAAACGAGGAGTAAAATTTGCCTGGTGGCCTGGACATTCTACAGGGAGATATTCCGGCTCCACCTGGTATGCAGATAACTGTTGGGAAGAGCTCCGGGCTCATTGTTTAGGCTATCTTAATATCGATTCCCCTGGAATCCGCGGAGCCTCGGTATTTGATTCCCGCTATAATATGGCCGAAGTCGAACGATTCATGGCGCAGACTATCCGCGAGGTGACCGGCTTGGAACCGAATATCCGACGTCCTTTTAAGGCTGGTGATCAATCTTTTTGGGGGGTGGGACTCCCTTCGCTTGGAGCCTTCCGCATGATCCCTCCGCATCATCCAGATCGGAAGGCAGTTGGAGGAAGTGGAGGGGGCTGGTGGTGGCATACACCAGAGGATACACTGGATAAAGCAGATGCCCAGGTGCTGGCGGCTGATACCGAACTCTATACGATCATAGCCTACCGCATGTGTACCCTTCCCATCCTTCCCTATGAATTTGAAACTGTAGCGGAAGATTTCCGCTCTCTTCTAACCGAGCTACAGGAGGCGGCTAAAGAACATCTGGATCTGACTAGCTTACTCCAAAAGACTGAACAACTCAAAACTTGTGCTGAACGACTGGAACGGGTCAAAGAGGAGAGGAAAACACCCCAGGCGAGAGAGGCCCTGAATAAAGGAATGATGCAAGTCAGTCGAATCCTTAACCCGGTCCTTTTTACCAAAGCCGGAGATTACGAACAGGACCCTGCTTTGCAACAACCCATGCTTCCAGGACTCCAACCGATCAAACAACTCGTGGCTCTTGACCCTGCTAGCGATATGTATGGCTTCTTACGTACCAAACTGATCCGGGAACGGAATCGGGTAAGCGATCGCCTCGAACAGGCCATACACCTGTTGGGATCACTTTGCCTGGCTGAATAGTTTGTCTTGCTGTGGCCGGTGCAAAAGCCTTTCCACGATCTCTATAAGGGTAAGGTTCGCCTTGCCCTTACAGCAGTAATCCTCACCAGTTCTCTATACCTGTCCTTGTACGGGTAGCTCTTACATCTCTTGCTAGCAGAGTTCATCTCAGTTCTATTTTACTCATGACGAATATCTCGACATCCTCACTAAAAACCTGCTATCATTAGAGAGTATCAGATTGAAACAGCTCCCTCTGGATGAACTGGAAGCCCTCATCCAAGAATTCAGAATGAGAAGCTCCCCGCTACAGCCGGGGCCAGATCACGCTCGCACGGGGAGCAGAAATGGCCGAATTGGAACTGGAGGCATTCAATAGAGAAACTCGCTGCTGCAGAGGTGCCGATCCAGGTGGAGGAGTCCCCTGAAGCGATCCATACCGGAGTTGAACTGCTTCATCGCCTACGGAATGCCCCATGATCATGGCTGACTCTGACATCCTGTCTGACATAGCCAAGATCGAACGGTTGCCGCTCCTTTTTCTTTTGATTACATTAGTGCAATTGCTAAGGTAGAGCAAATATGAAGCAAACCTATAGAGCCGTACTGAAGGGAAATCGTCTGGAGTGGATCGGGAAAGCTCCGGATTATCCAGAAGATCAACCAATGAACGTAGAAGTAACTATTGTAACGAAGGGCTATCCGTCTGAGGAGATATCACGTGACCCACAAATGGCCGCTATCCTTGAGCAGCTTGCAGAAACTGGTGTCTTTTCTGAGATCACGGACCCTGTTTCTTGGCAACCTGAAATACGGAAAGATCGCGTATTACCTGGCAGAGAGGCGTGATACTCCTGGATATTATCTATGATCTATGCTGCTCAACCACCTCACGCCAAGTTGCGACGCTTCATTGCTGCTCACGCGCCAGCAGTGTCTGACATCAGTTACGTTGAGGTCCTTGGCTATCATCAACTCGATGAGCAACAGCAACAATATCTTGAGCGTTTCTTTCAGATTGCTCATGTTTTACCGATCTCCCAGACGGTATTGGATCAAGCGGTTCAGTTAAGGCAACAGCGCAAAATGACTTTAAGTGACGCTATCATAGCTGGACCCGCGTTGGTACATGGTCTCACCCTTGTCACAAGCAACACTGAAGACTTCAAATGGATTCAGGAATTATCTCTCCTGAATCCGCTTGAAGAGGAACGCTCAGCGAATGAGTAAGAAAGAATTAAAGCACTTAATCTCTCGCCGTGGAACTCGTGGTCGATATACAGCACCAAGGAATCCGACACAACTTGGTATTCAAAGGGAGCATTCCGTGATTCTTATAACGACAAACCCATCTCGATATGGTAAGAGATTACCAAAGGGAAAAGAACAAGTGTTAAGAGTGCTTACCATATGGAGGGTTCGTCCATGGAATCCGTGGCTGTTGCTTCGGTGGAAGCATACCGCTTACTGTATCCCCTGTGGTAAGGGGTACTATCCCCTGGATGCCGTCTTGGACTTGGCACCACGGCGTAAGCAGCGCGATCTCCAAACAGCGAGAGTGCGACTGACCACAGAAGTTCCCTCTGAGACAGCCAGTGAGGTGTTTGCAGAACTGACCGGCCTGTCGGTGAGTGCCCATACGACCCATACCGTGACCAATGAGGTCGCCGAAGGCCTTAGGGTCTTGGAGGTGAGTCCGCCGCCGGAAGATATTGCCGCGAGGATTGCCGCGGTCGCCCATGGGAAGACACAGCCGCCGATAGTCGTCTTGGGCATCGATGGTGCGCAGGTCCCTCCGCGTCCGGAGACGGCGAAGGGCACAAGGCCAGGACGCAAGAAAGTCCGGGCCAAACGCGCGCGGTGGCAGGGAGAGTGGCGCGAAGCGAAAGGCTTTCGGTTTTACGTGGTCGATGCCGATCGGAGGCCGGCATCTTTTTTGTTACCCGTTTCAAAGACAATGCGGACTTTATGGTGATTGAGGCACGGGATGTTCCCAAAAACAGCAACATCCTCTCTGATCCACTCATTCGATTCTCTGGTTATCAAGCCCAGGAGGATTGTCCTCAGGCTCTTCGCAGAATCGTGGTCTGGGACAATGAGCATGAGCGAGAGATTGGGCTCTTACCCAACCAGATGGATTTTGGGGCAACCACGATATCCGCAATCTACAAGGCCCGCTGGCAGATCGAGTTATTCTTCAAGGCGCTTAACCAGAACTTAAAAGTAAAGACCTGTGTCGGAACCAGCGAAAACGCTCTTTATATCCAGATTTGGACAGCACTGATTGCCATGCTTCTGATCAAGTATCTTCCGTTTCGAGCCAGGCTTGAATGGTCCTTATCCCATTTGGTGGCCTTTCTTCGCTGGAACCTCTTTACTTATCGTACCGTATGGGAATGGATTGCTACCCCCTTTGACGTCTTGCCCCTGGGAGCAGAGCCTGTCCCATATCAACTTCCGCTCCCGGGTCTTGGACAGCATAATGGAGGATTAAACAGAAAAAGAGAGGTAACCTGCTTTTAGAAATTGAGATTTATCTGTATAAAAGCCTTATCCTATGCAGAGGTGTTTTATGAATTTAAATTATTTTGGACAGCAGTGATCATCACATTCTGTTGGCGACATTAACGCTATCGTATCTTATCGTAATCAACTCGACCAGCTCCTTTGGCAAGGACAGAAGGTCACAGCAAAGACAGAGAAGAAATGGGATAAGTTCCAGGAGCTAAAAAACTGGTCCCCCGGTTTCTTGAACTATGAGACCCGCAAACAACTCGAATCGGGGGTGCAAGACCTCGAAAGTACCATCCTCACCATGACCCAGATAGCGTGGGTGCGCGAAGAGACGGCTCACAATGAGGAGCTTCAGTATTACCGAATACTCCTGGACTGGCTCGCCTGCTGCGACCGTATCTTGTTTGGGATGATTCAAGATCCTCACTTTGAAAAGCATAGTCTCATCAACACCGTATTTCTCAAACCTGCTCAGCCATTCATAGTAGAGAGCAACAGTGGAAAGCCTATATTTAAGTTTCGCGTTCAGATTGAATTACAGAAAAAGAAAGAGCATATACACCAGGATGAAAAGAAGATGCTCCACCAAGAAGTGCTTAAAGATATCAGTGATGAAGTCACCAAATGCTCATCTGTTCTAGAAACTGAAAAAGGAAATATTGTCATCATAGGCTATGACTTCTACGAATTTGAGAACCTTAATCAGCCCTTTGAGTCCGAATCATTTAACGAGGATAGGAGCTAACGGAAGATTTTGCTTCCTATCGTTTTCTATCACTTTGTTTACAGGAAGTAAGAGTGACTTTTGGAGTTAGAGAAAAAGGGTCTACTGAGAAAATAACTGGGAATGATGGAGGTCAGATCTAGATATGAAAGACTCCATCCTCTCCACCGTTGGCACTTCGCTATTGATGAACCTGAAGCGTCTTGCGCAGACAGCCGAAGCATGGACACAAGGGCTGAATGAGCAGGTGTTGCAAGCGCAGAACGCCATTCCCGTGGCAAAGTATCTGCAGCGCCTTGACCCTGCTCATCGGGATTGTGGCGCGGAAATCAATTCCATCACCTCGCTCGAACGGAAGGGCTACCTCAAGGGTAAGAAGGCATTACATTTGCTGATCTCAGACACCGACGAAGGAGCGTTTGTGGGTAAGGTGCTGCAGTACTACCGTGATGGGTTTGCTGAGGTGACCGTACGACGTGTAGAGGGATTGCATGATAAGGACTTCAAGGCATTTCGGAATCAGGGATTACGTCATTTGGTGCGCGAGATGTCAGACCTGGTTAAGGCTGAGCGTCGCAAAGGGCGTAACCCTATCATCAATGCTACCGGAGGGTTCAAGGCCCAAATCTCTTTTGCTGGGCTTATCGGGCAAGTATTAGGGGTGCCTGTATACTACATGTTCGAACGCTTTGATGAGGTGATCGAGATGCCGCCTATGCCTGTCTCTTTCGATTTCTCCCTCTGGCTAGAGCATTTTGATCTGTTCGATGAGCTGAGTCGGCGGGATTTGCCAATACACGACGAACGAGTACGGCATGTAGACCTCCGTCTAGAGCCTTTGCTGTTCTCCTTGGACAACGATGTCACTCTCTCGGCCATGGGAGAGCTCTTCCACGAAGGATTCTTGCACCAGTTCACCCAGCACGGTGCCGCTCTGCTGCCTCCAGCAAGTACTGTGCAACCCCAAGACAAGTACGACCAAGGGAAGATCCAAAAACAAGGTCACCATCTCCCCTCTGGTATTTTCACTTACTTTGCTAATCTAGCCCAAGTGCCCTACGTCACCCGCTTGCAGATATTCTATTCCAATCCAGACTTAAATGCGCTTAAACGCTTCTATCTTTCCACCGAGGGCTTTGACCGTGTGGAGGGTTCTTTCAGTGACGGCAAAGGTATATGCAAGTTTAACGTCTATTTGACCAGCACGGAGAGACGCCAGGCACAGGCAGTAGTGGTGGATTTGAACCAGCGTTTCTGTCCCCCTTGATTCAGGAGGGAGTTAGCAGTAATAGTGCAACAGGTGTACCACCTCAAATAACGTGAGTGAACCTACACCATGCGGGTAAAATATAGCACACACCTAGAAAATCGCCTCGTGCTGAGAAAGATACCACGCGATTTGCCTTTGCGGATCTTCGAACAGGCAGATGAACGGTTCATTGACGAGGAAACTGGAAATTATATTGCCGTCAAAAGAGTAGAGATCCTCGGGAAAGAGCGAGACATGATCGTTGTCTATGACCAAAAGGGAGAAGAAGTTGAGATAATCACTATTCATCCTCTCAAAGAAAGTCAGAAAGAAAATCGGTTACAATCTGGGAGATGGAGGAAGAGACCATGGAACAACTAAAAGTGTTTTATGATCAGGAGAATGATGTCCTCTCTATCGCTAAAGAAGGCATAGAAGAGGAATATATGGAAATGCATCCCGGTATTCATGTTGAACTTGATAAAGAGGGAAATGTTATCGGTATCGAAATCTTACGAGCCTCTTCTCTCTTAAAGGATGTAGTGGAACCTCTACGAAAAAAGGTACAGAGAGCCTAGGGTAACGTCAATGAAATAAACGATTGAACTTATCGTTATGCATTTCTGATTTCTGAGAGGATTCGAACGATAGACTTGTAGGGAATATGCAAAATGGAAAGGAAAACACCAATAATTGCTTGCCTCGTCTACCTCTGCTTCCTTCTATTACTCTTCATCAGCATGATCAGGCTGTCTACCGTGGAGGGAGCGGTAGCAGAGGTACCCAGCTCGATCGATCTCTTCCTCCTCATTGATCAATCGGGCAGTATGAAGAAGACCGATCCAGAGGGGTTGAGATTGGAGACTTCAAAGTATCTCGTCGATTTTTTAGCCGCTCATTACACTGCCGTTTCTAATCATAGACTGGGAGTAATCCATTTTGGCACCCCTGCTCCAGAAGAGATGATGATCCCTTTGACTCCCCTTGTAGAGACTAATCTCGAACGTATCAAGCAGAAGTTGGTACCCCTCAATCTCGCAGATACAAGTTTTATCACTGCCTTGCAACTGCGCGGGGTATAAGGTGAGGAGATTATCCAGGGTTTCTGGAAGACGGAGCGAGTCTGGGGTATTCACCGGCTTGCCGGAGATTGGCCCGAGAATGAAGTCGTTATTATCTGTAATCGTCAGCTCTTTCTCTCCTTTCTGCTGTTTGTGGCCCGAATAGCCGATTCCTGAGCCCCTGTTTTGACCACCAGGTTCGAGCCGTCACCATGGAGAATCGAAATATCAAGTTGGGCTGTATCGTGAAAGGGCAGGACCGATGCCTCAAAGAGCGTCTGATAGGCTCCGTCTTTCGACCATCGATGGTGCCACTTGTAACCGTTAGTCCAGTGTAATTCCTTGTCTGTGAGTCTTGAGGTCACTCTACTGAATACCTGTGTGGAGGACAGAGAGGATATAGTTGAAAATCTCGTAGAGCGAGAGCTTCGGTTTTGGCCCTTTTCCTGGTTTCTGGAGATGCAGGGCGATGTGGTGATGGGAGTCTTTACGGGAGACCCTCTTTGGGGATACTATTGTAGAGGAACTTTCTTTCTGTACCGTTTGTTTTTGTGCTCATAGAACTGGGCTCCCATCAGGAGAAAGTTTGGGTACCTAAACGTTGACTCGTTCCTCCTTTATATTAGCACATTTCAGTGGGTTACTCGCTATGAGTTCTTCTGTATACACGTCAGAGAGCAAAGCAAGACGCCCAATTTTGGCTAAAAGAATTAACGGTGAGGCATTCACCACACATTTGTCAATCACGGTGCCCTTCCTCGGTGAGTTCTTCTGGTATAACTTGAAATGGGGAGACCTGAAAGCGAGCTAATGTCTGCAGGAATTCAGCACGACTCAGTCCTGCCAAGGTTGCCGCTTTGCCTTGGGAGACTATCCCCATTTCATACCATTTCACTACTGCTGCTAGGCGTATCTCTCGTCCAAATTCCTCTGGGGTAACCCGCAGGGTAGAAAAGACTTCTTCAGGAAGTTCAAGAGTGATTTTCACAGACATCAGACTACTCCTTCCATTGTAATCGCTTTTTCGGCCAGATTATATTACGGCAAATCATTATATCTCTCCTGTTCCTGCTTCAAATAACACTGATTCCCCCTCCCCATGAATGGAATAACAACATTACTACTGCCCCAGCAGGGTCTCTTGTAGTTGCCTGATTCATTAAGCAACGTTGCACAGAGCTCTTCTTTTCATCCAGGAGATGCAGCTTGCAGGGCTGGCATAGAGGCTACTCTGGATGCAGTCACACTGGCAAGCTGCATCTCCGTCAGAGAGGATTCATCCTTTCTTGGCCCGATAAATCAGCATAAAGATATAGTATACCGCCACGGGCACAGCCATCCATTTCCAGACTCTCGGGTCGAGGATCGAGAGACCCGGCTGTGTAAATTCCACAAAATTCATGCCCCAACACCTCGGTTTTGCCTCCTACCGGAGAGGTTCTACCGCAAAAACACGTTGCCAGGCTCGGTACACTTGAGTATACATCTTCATATTGCTAACCTCCGCAAACCAGCATCGGACGATGGACTCAAAGATACGTGCCCGAAGATGCTGCATTTCCCTGGTAACTCTTTCGCGTACCGGACTGTGGCTGTAGCGGAGATAGCTAGCCTGTCCAATCAGACGAGCCAGATGGATAGTGGCTAAGCGCTGATGTAGTGCTAGGCTGTGGACGGTCAAAGACCTTTTATCGTACATAGCCTAGTGCGAGTACCTTGACCGGTATGACTGCTCTGCACTTGACAGAACTGACCAGTTGGCTCACACAAGCCTTGCAGGCGTAAGGAAAGATTACAGGGTTTCTTTTAGACTCATGCCGTTTCACACGACACATGTCAGGATATTCTCCCCGTCTGTTCGCTCTCATGGTCATTGCGTCATTCACGGTATCATCACGATATCTTCGAAGTGAAAGAGTTTAGCATCAGCTTATGGGAGAAGTTCCCGAATGGAAAGGGATCCAGATGACCCAAAACTGGGAAGCTGCGCAGCTCATCCCAGCTGCATTATTTTTTCTGTTGCGGGTCCAAAATATCCCGTAATCCATCCCCCAGCAGATTAAACCCTAACACCAGGAGCGCAATAGCTGCTCCAGGGAAAATGGCCATCCAGGGAGCATCGAGCATAAAATCTCTTCCGGTCAAGAGCATACCACCCCAGGTCGGATGAGGGGGAGGGACTCCTAACCCTAAAAAGCTGAGGGATGCTTCAATGAGAATGGCATAGGCTAAAGAGACGGTAACCTGCACGATAACCGGGGAGAGACAGTTTGGCAAGATATGGCAGAAGATGATATACCAGTCTGGCGCTCCACTGGCCTGAGCAGCAGTGGTAAATTCCTGCTGGCTGATGGAGAGCGCAGTACTGCGGGTAATCCGGGCAAAGTTGGGAATAAACACGATGACAATAGCGAGGATCAGGTTGCTCATACTCGATCCCAAGGTGGCCATAATGGCCAGCGCTATCAGTATCGGAGGGAAGGCAAACATCCCATCAAGAATTTTCCCGATCACTCTATCGACAAACCCCAGGTAATAGGCGGCCAGAAGGCCTAATGGTACCCCAACGATGGTCGAACAGAACACCGACAAAAAGCCTACCAGGAAAGCAATTTGTCCTCCATAAAGAATCCGGCTAAAAATATCCCTTCCATATTCATCCGTGCCAAACCAATGGCCAGACGAAGGAGGAAGGGTGCGCTCTTTTATCACCATCTTCACTGGATCGTAGGGGGCGAGAAAAGGAGCAAACAGGGAACCGATAGCCATAGTGAGGACAATAGTCAGACCCAGCAGAGCTAATTTATTTTGCAGTAAAGCATACAGAAGACGGGAGTGAGCCATAGACTTACCGATATTCAATCCGGGGATCAAGAAAGACATAGAGAATATCGACGACCAGATTCATCACGATAAAAAATACGGCCATACATAACACGATTCCCTGCACAAGCACGTAATCACGCCCAGAAATGGCGGTGAGCAGCAACATACCCATGCCTGGAATAGTAAAAACCTCCTCAATCACGATTGCTCCCCCCAAGAGATACGCAAATTGCAGTCCACTGACCGTAATCACCGGAATCAGGGCATTTTTGAGGGCATGTCTGGACACGACCAGAAATTCGCGCAGACCTTTGGCCCGTGCCGTAGTAATGTATTGTTGACGCAATACCTCCAACACCGAAGAACGAGTCATGCGGGTCACAATTGCAGCTAAACTACTTCCCAAGGTGATCGAAGGAAGCACCAGATAGCGAAATCCTCTGTCAAAATCATCAAAAATAGAAATATACCCTGCGGTAGGAAACCAGCGCAGATAATAGCTAAATAAAAGTAAGACGAGCAAGCCTAGCCAAAAATTGGGGATGGAAATCCCCAGCATAGAAAAAATCATCGCACCATAATCCAGGCGACTCTGTTGGCGAAGGGCAGCCACCACTCCAAGAGGAATAGCAATGAGCAGGGAAATGAGGATGGCAAACACGGTTAGCATAAGAGTAACTGGAAGTCGCTCGAGAATAGAGCTGAGCACTGCTCGATCCGTCCGGAAGGATTTTCCCAGATCGCCACGCAGCACATTGCTTAACCATTTGAAATACTGGATGGAAAGAGGACGATCCAGGCCTAGCGATTCCCTCAGCTCATTCACCTGCTTAGGAGAAGCTTCCGTTCCGAGCATAGCCACTACCGGATCACCTGGCACCAGACGGATTAAAATAAAGACCAACACCGACACTACAAACAATACCTGGAGACTGGACAGAAGCCGTTTAGCGATATATTGACCGAGAGACATGATGGCAATTATCTAGCAAGAGAACATGCAGAGCGCAGCGAAGAACCTCCCTTATGACCTCCGGAGGTCCCCTGCTGCCCTCTATGTAACAATCTACAGGAAGTCTACGCCGTTTTCCACACCTTATGAAATCTCAGATAACCGAAGACCCACGGTTCGAAGCCCATTACCGTTTGCTTCATTCCCTGAATACTGTTTAAGTGGGCGATAGAAACCCATGGGACATCGCGATTTACATGTTTTTGAATCTCTCCATAAATAGCCTTGCGTTTGGCAAAATCGACTTCTTTGGTTCCCTGGTCAATCAGACGCCACACCTCTTCATTCTCGTAGTTGAGCCAGCCGTCTTTCTTCAGAAAAGCACCATAATATTCATCCGGATCATTTTTTAAGGGGATACCAAAGGTCATGGCTGTGTAATTCTTCTTCAAAAAATCCTGGAGCATACTTGGCCAGTCCATTTGGACTATCTCGAGGGTAAAACCGATCTCCTGCATATTCGCCTGGGCGACAATCGCCGTTCGCTGCATAATTTCGTATTGACTGTTGGTTTTGATTTTCTCGGTACTGACTCCAGCCTCCTGATACAGTTTTCGGGCCAGCTCGGGATCAAACTTTCGAAAATTTCCTGGATCGACAAACCAGGGGTTTGAGGGAGCATACGGTCCCTCGGCAACTGCTCCATGCCCATACAGACCGGTTTCCACGACATCCTGTTTTCGAATGCCATGGGCGAGTGCCTGACGGATCTTCACTGGTATATTCTGATTATTAAAATAGATTTGATACCAGGAGGCTCCCGTCGCCTCGGCAATCTTAAATTGCGGTGTACTTCCCAATCTATCCGCATCCTTGTACGGAACATTGGCAATCACATCTACATCTCCCACCTGGAGCGCAGAGAGACGGGATCGATCATCCTTGATCGGGATGAAGCGGATACGGTCCAGGTAAGGGAGTCCTTTAATGCGATAGTCATCAAAGCGCTCGACAATAACATGGGTATCCGATTTATATTCCACAAACTTGAATGGACCGGTACCCACCGGTTTCTGAAAATCGCCAATGTTGCCCCCCTGAGCTTTCACCTCTTCTTCTGGCACGATATGAGACCCGATACGGGCCACAAAGCTAAGAAAAGGAGCGTACACCTCAGCCAGTTTAAAGCGTACCGTATAATCATCGATCACCTCAACCTTGTCTACCTTTTCGAAATATTTGGCTACCAGCGAGCCTTCGCTCTTCATCCGTTCATAGGAATATTTGACATCACTGGCCACAAATTCGCGTCCATTGTGAAATTTAGCCCCTTTGACCAGATGGAAAGTATACGTTTTTCCATCATCTCCTACTTCCCAGGAGGTAGCGAGCTCAGGGATAATATTCCCGGTGCTATCATAATTTAGCAGCTTTTCGCAGATATGGTGCAAAATATTCCAGCCGATCACCGCAGCGTTTTTGTGGGGATCTAAATTCCCTGGATCTCCCACTTGAGCGACAATCAGTTCCTCCCCATATTGAGGAGCAGCAGCAAATGCCGATCGTCCACCCAGCCAGCTAAGCATCGGAGCACCAGTCAGCACTCCGCTCAGCAGGGCACCTGTTTTGAGAAATGCACGACGAGACATGGTTCTCTGGGTTTTCATAGGGTATCTCTCCTCTGTTTGATGACCGTTACGGGTGCAACTTCGAGTCTAGATATATCTCCAAGCTTCTCTCCTTCAAGAACTCTCTTAGTCCAGCTCGTCACAAAAATGTATCCAAAAATGGTTCAATCTTGAGCTAAAGGTAGGGTGGGCTCAGCCCACCCTACAGGCTACTGCTCTAGCCAAACATGATATTGGATACGTAATTGTGACGGGTTGTACTTAGCATCTGGCACAAAAAGGAACTCTATAACAGCATTATGGAAAACTTTCTGCACTTGTCAAATACTTTTACTCGTTACGTTCTCTCTTCCATTGTTTCGGAGCCAAATTTTTTCTTTGGCTCTTCCTGGTCCAGCGGCACATTACCCTCTCCGTCACTCTGAGTGATTGGTGGTCGTGAACAATCTCTTTTAGAGCTATAGGTTATGGTTATAAGCACGCTGCTTCGTTACGCTTTCTCAACATCATAATCTCAAGTAAGTATGACTAAATTTCTTGCACTCTTCACCGCCATAAAAATGTAGGGTGGGCTGTGCCCACCAAGAATACCCCTGGCTGTGTTGGTGGGCGGAGCCACCCTGCCTCTGGCTTTTGTGAAAAATTCTTAGTGATACTTACTTATTGATTGAAAATCCAATCGAAAATTGAGTATATTCACCCCTACTTATCCTGTACGCAAAAGGAGAATACCCTATGTCTACAAAAAACCAGAACCTCAAAATCGAAGATAAACTCCAGCAATTAGGTTTAGTGCTTCCCGCTCCCCTTCAGGCCCCGTCAGGGATAAGGTTGCCCTTTTCCTGGGTCAGAATAGCGGGAAATCGGGCTTACATTTCTGGTCATGGACCGCAGAATCCGGATGGTTCCCTTGCTCAACCACTCGGTAAGGTTGGTAAAGATCTCTCTCTTGAGGAAGCGTATCAAGCCGCACGACTCACTGCTTTAGCCATCCTGGGAAGCCTGAAACGTGAGTTAGGAGACCTGGATCGAGTAAAAAATTGGCTAAAAGTCTTGGGAATGGTCAATTCAGCTCCTGGTTTCAACCAGCAACCACACGTAATCAATGGTTTCTCGGAACTTATCCTGGAATTGTATGGCTCAGAAAGAGGAGCGCATGCCCGGTCGGCCGTGGGAATGGCCGAACTCCCTTTTGGTATTCCAGTCGAGATTGAAGCGGAAGTAGAGATTGTAGTCTGAATTTATAGTGAGTATTACTTTTGATCATCCTGACACTGAATAAAACCTTTCAGGAATTATCTGAGCCTCCAAAATTTTCCCTGCGCTCAGGCGGAGAGAAGACTGACTCGCTAACCGGTTCATTATCTGCAGTTTGCTCTAGCATACCCCTCTGATTGTGCAAAGAAGGGAGTGACAAAAGAGAAGGAAAACAAGTGAAGAGCATTGTCGCACAGTCTCTCCCTTGTAGGCAGGGTAGATTGCCTCTCTTAAACAAGAAGCTCCCCCGGCGTAGACACAGAGCACCTTATGCGTCACCCTGGATGGTGAATTCGTGCAAAATCGATCTGATTTTGGTCTCCCTTACCCTGGGTACGAATATCGAACTACTAGGGTTTGTTCTTCTGTGGAGTTATTGCATCCAAAAAATCGCCAATCACTCGATTCATGAATTCTACATCAGCAGCCTTAGCAGGGCTTGCCGCAAAATGCCCCTGCAGGGTGGGAATTTGGACATAACGGGCATCTGGAATATATTTCGCCGCCTCAATCGCCTCCTCTACAGGATTATAAAGGTCAAGAGGTCCGGTCATGATGAGTGTCTTCGCTTTGATACTCTTGAGAGCCTTGAGATAATCGCCATTAAACCCTGGGGTCGTGCCGACATTATGCCGATCATAGGCCCAGGTCTGATAGATCCAGTTATTGGCATCGAATCCCCCCTTTAGCCATCGCTCCTCCCAATTTTTGATCCAGGGTATCACATCAAGGGGATTCGGGAATTCTGCCTTTACCCCTTCAGGGGTACGGGTTGCCAGGATCAGCAAAACATCGACCCATGTTCGCCACCCTTTTTCCGGTTGAGTCGTGTAGTTTCCGTTGTTCCAGGTTGCATCAGCCATCAGGGCTTTACGTGTGGTTTCGTTAACTGCCACAGACCAAGCTGGGGTGCGTGCCATAGGGGTCAGGGCCACGAGCGCATCCATGAAATCCGGATGGCTGACCCCCCATTGGAGTGCCTGCATCCCACCCATTGAGGCACCGGCAACCGCTAATAGATGAGTGATCCCAAGATGTTCTACCAGTAGGCGACGCTGCGATTCCACCATGTCACGAATGGTAAAGTGGGGGAACTGCATCCCGGGCTGGGTTTGACTATTGCTTGGCGAGGTGGTGAGTCCATTCCCAATGGCATCAGTAGCAACGATAAAGTATTTCGCTGGGTCGAGTGCCTTTCCAGGACCGATGAGAAAGTCAATCCGATGATGATTCCCGGCAATAGACGAGGTCATCAGGATTGCATTGGACTTATCAGCATTGAGAGCCCCATGGGTGACATAAGAGATCGCAAAGTTTTTGATCACCTCCCCACTCTCCAGAGTAAGATCACCCATCTGGTAGAGCTGGTGTGGTGGTTGATCTGGACGGTGGGCAACAACCAGTGTGGAAGACAAAACCAAGAGTAAGATTGTTACCATGACGATTCTGTAATGCATTGTAACCCTCCTCTCCTAACTGAGCATCCCAAAATGTGCATATCCACGTATAAAGCCAGGATATGCAGAGAAGAACCCGCTCTTATTAGTCGGCCCCTCTCCCCCTATCTCTGTTGGATGATAGGAGCGAGGAATAAGTCAAGTTTCATACTAGGCAGTAAAGTGGAGCAAGGGTCTGTTACCAACCATCTGGTAGATCACCCTGGAAATCATGATCTCCCCTGGGTCAACTACTTGCTGGGCTGGACGAGGGGGTTCATGTCTCTCCCGCTGGCGTGGAGTCCATCCACAGATTGTTGCCAACAGCCCCTCCACCACCAATCTATTTAACCCTATACGTACTGGAGGAGGAATACCCCCCTCTGATACACGGTATGCGCAGTATAAACTCTTTGCTATCAGGGTGCAATATTAAAAGTATCTTATCCACAGAAAGAAACCGGATGATTTTAGGTTGCAAAGTCATACCAGAGAGACTATACTGCGGTCATCTCGAAGGGAGAAGAAAGTGGGAGAATGAGCGGGAGAGAAAATCACTCTCGTTGGAGAACGAAGAACTCTTCTATGGTTAAGGAGGTAGGCTATGATAAGTCTATTTGGGAACAAGTCAGTGATACGAAATGTACTCTTTGTTCTTTTCTTTGTGGGGGTGTGGATAGCTCTGGGAGGATTAGGACTTGGGGCAACTCCCAAGACCACTCTCACCATTGCCATTACTACTGATCCTCGAAATATCAGTCCTGTCTCTGCCAGCACATTCCTGGACTGGGCCGTAGGGCATCATGTCTATGGCTCCTTACTTCAAGCTGATGAAAACTTCCAACCCGTTCCTGATCTTGCCGAATCGTGGGATATTTCTCCTGATCACTTGACCTACACTTTTCACCTTAAGCGTGGTGCCACCTTCCACGATGGCACCCCTATTACTTCGCAAGATGTCGCCTATAGTGTCATGCAAATCAATCTGGTGCATGGGAGTATCTGTGCTCGAGGACTCGCTACCGTCATCGATTCGGTGGAGACTCCGGATGATCATACTATCGTATTCCGCCTGAAAAAACCGTATCCGGAGATGCTAAATCCTTATGATGGCCTCGGCCCTCATTGCTCTCCCGTATTAAAGAAAGCCTTATACGAAGGGACGGATGTACTCACGAACCCTTATAATTATAAACCAATCGGTTCCGGTCCATTCAAATTCGTGGAATGGGTGCGAGGGAGCCATATCATTCTGGAACGCTACGAAGGGTTTTACGGTACCGTACCCGCTATAGAACGCCTGATTTTCCGGGTCATCCCAGACCCTACAGCACGGGCCTTGGCTTTTGAAAAAGGGGAAGTAGATTGGATTCCCTTTGAGACTCCGCGTAGTGAAGTAGAGAGACTTAAGGGATTAGCGGGCAATAACGTCTTTTTCCATGGCACTCCTTGTGGATCTACCTTAGAACTCGGTTTTAACCTGCGTAAGGATCCCTTTACCAAGAAAGCTGTGCGCAAAGCCCTGACAGCAGCCATTAATAAACAAAAAATCGCCAATCTGGTCTACTTTGGCGGAGCCGATGTGGCTCAGGGACATGTAGCCCCTACCTCGTTTGCTAGATGGTGGTATGATCCGGAAGCGAAACAGATCGAATATGATCCCAAACGAGCTGCACAAATGCTTGATGAAGCTGGATACCCGGTCAAAGGAGATGGATGGAGATTTTCTATTACGCTGAAACACACGACTGGCTATAGCGAACACATCAAAGTGGCAGAGCTTATTAAAGACGACTTAAAGAGAATTGGAGTGGACCTGAAGATCATCAGTCTGGATAATGCAGCGTGGCATGAGCATGTCTTTAAGAACTGGGATTTTGAAACAACCCTTACCCCCTTTTGTTCTGGCCCCACCCCTCCCAGCCTGAAACGTTTTCATACGGAAAATATTCTGCCGATAAGCTGGGCAAATTGTGTCGGGTTCAGTAACAAGGAATATGATGATCTGTTTAACGCGATGGTGAGCGAAACGGATCAGCAGAAACGGGTAGCCCTGGTTCATCAAATGCAAAGGGTCTTAACCGAAGAGCAACCGCTGGGGTTTCTGGTGCACGCCAAAAATGCGACGGCTATCAAGGAAGGATTGTTCACCGAGGAGCCGAAAGGGGTCTGGGCATTAGGCTACCTCTGGATGCATCTCAACCAGATTAAACCGATTCAGTAAAAGAAGCGACGTTATCCATTTCCGAAGGATAGCAGGGGGAAAAACCGGAGCAGAGCTCAGGGCAGATCTGGCTCGGAAGGTGATCCCCTCTTTGTCTACAGAGCCTATCCTGAGCAGAATAAACTTAATAGAGAAAATACCTATGTACCCTTACATCATCAGGCGGATCCTCGAGGCGATCCCGCTCGTGCTTCTGGTTCTCACCATCAATTTTATTATCCTCCATATAGCGCCAGGAGATCCCGTGTTTTTGTTTATCCAGGGAGGAGCTGGGGCTACTGCGGAGTATGTGGCCCAGGTCCGTAAGATGTTAGGACTGGATAGACCCCTTAGGGAACAATATATGCGGTTTCTCCTCAATGTGTTCCGTGGAGATCTTGGATTCTCCCACTTCTATCAGCAACCAGTCATTACGATTATTGCCGAAAGGATCCCTTTAACCTTTTTGCTCGTTTTTTTATCCACATCATTTGCCTCTATTACCGGTATTATCCTGGGAGTTTTAGCTGCCCAAAATCCGCACTCGGTTATGGATCGTATCAACATCATTGTGGCTGTTTTGGGGTACTCTATCCCGGTATTCTGGTTGGGGCAGTTACTCATTATTGCTTTTTCTGTTTATCTGGATGTCCTTCCGACTGGGGGCATACCGATAGGCGGTGGAACTGTACTCGATTGGCTATCCCATCTGATCCTGCCTGTTCTGTGTCTTGGGGTGATCCAGCTTGCCCTGATTACCCGGATCACCCGGGCCAATATGCTGGAAGTGCTTGGGATGGATTATATTATCAATGCACGAGCGAAGGGATTACGCGAAAGCAGGGTTACCTTTAAGCATGCCTTGCGCAATGCTATTCTTCCAGTTTTGACCGTCATCAGTGTGAATTTTTCTTTTCAATTGACCGGAGCGATGATCACGGAGACGGTCTTTAGCTGGCCTGGGTTAGGGAGAATCATGTTTGAATCGCTCTTCCGGCGAGACTATCCAGTGCTGATGGGATTGCTGATTATGGTCTCGATAGGGGTTGTGGTGATTAATCTGATTACCGATCTACTCTATGCCTATCTTGATCCACGCATTGTGTATAAATAGGGGGCATAGAACACCGCCCTTGGGAGGATCTCCTTCTTTCAGACCAATCGTGGCAGGAGTGGTAAGTCTGACAGGCTCTCCTTGCTGCTCAGGAGCAACAAGAGATACTTACATGGCTTTTGAAGCAAAAATAAAAAGTGCAGAGCTCTCCCCAACGCTCCCTTATCGGGTGTGGGAGTTTGGAAAGGGGTATTGCAAAAATCCGGGGGCGGTCTTAGGTCTGGGCTTTGTGATCGTGCTTGTTATTATAGCCCTTACTGCTGATTCGATCACCCAGTTTGATCCCATGGAGACCGGTGTTGGACTCCCCTTACGACCACCAGGCGGCGATTTCTGGATGGGAACGGATGATTTAGCCAGGGATATCTTTAGCGGAGTGGTACATGGCACCAGAGTTTCTCTGGTGGTAGGATTTACCGCTGCTTTCACTGCAGCGCTGATTGGAGTGATTATCGGCTCTCTCTCCGGGTATTTCGGTGGCCTGATAGACGATGTTTTGATGAAAATCTGTGAAGCCTTTCAGTCGATGCCCCGCTTTCTGTTTGCTCTGGTCATCGTGGTCTTCTTTGGTAATACGATCTGGAATGTAGTGGTGGTCATTGGTATCCTGACCTGGCCGAGTATTGGCCGTTTGGTTCGTTCCGAATTTCTCCATCTCCGTGAATCGGAATTTGTGATGGCTGCCCGAGCAGTGGGTACAAACAACATGCGCATCATTTTTCAACACATATTACCGAATGTTATGCATGTGGTGATTGTTACCACTTCTCTGGAAATCGGTGCCGCTATTCTCACCGAAGCTGGACTCAGTTTTCTGGGCGCTGGAGACCCTAACCTTATGAGTTGGGGACGTATGCTCCACAATGCTCAAAGCTTTCTGCGGAGAGCCTGGTGGTTTGCCCTGTTTCCGGGATTGGCCATCTTTCTGACCGTCCTCTCCTTTAATCTGATTGGTGATGGACTCAATGATGCACTCAATCCAAAGCTGAAGCGAAGACAGAGATAAGGAAGATGCTATCGCTCTACTCTGCTACCGCTGGAATAAACATGGGAGGCATAGGGAGATAGCTGATTGTACAATCCTTTCCCAAGGTGGCTTCAGCCTCTGCAATGGCCTCCTCCACCGTTGCAAAAGGCTCAAAACCAATACGGCGAGCCGCCTCAACATCCTGCACTCCTGCCAGAAATAGCCGACTCAGGTGACGTAAGGCAAACGCTCCCTGGCCCCAGAGAATCAGCGGATGTACACCGTGGAATCCATAGGCATATCGGTATTTGTGTACATACTCTGGCCGATGAGCAAAATCCTCCGCATAAATCTCCCAGATATCAAAGGGATCCTGCAGATAGGGAAGTATCTGATTAAAGAGTTCGATATAAGAAGGATGATTCCGCGGGTGGAACTGTCGTTGACAGGGATTGACAAAAATACCTATGCCCCCTTCTCGAATCAACGGTTTATTGTGATACAGTCCAAAAGCATAGGAGAGAGCCTGGTTCCGTACCAGAATAGGATTGATCTTGGAGAGATTGGCATAATACACCTGGTTGGGAATACTAAAGATCGCCACGTCTACCTGTTCTGACACTGGAACGACCTGTTGCCGGTAAAGCACCTCCAGGGTCTTGTCATGTACATCCGGGATATGCCCCGCATAGGCAGCAATTAATTCTTGTGGCTGAGCCGTATTCAGTACGGATTCGATCGTAAAGATCTTCTTCCCTTGTCGAGCCAGCTCTGCTTCTACGATACTCCCCATCTCCCAGATGAGTTTTTGAAAGGAAGAGCGTTTGGCATCCATCACTGATTTACCACTTGCTCCCCGAAAGGGCCGGTGATGATGCCGGATACTCCGGAAACTGCTCAACCCCACTATAATCGATTTCCAGCCACCGTGAAAGGGAAGACTGGTAATATTGACGTAAAAGAGCTGATCAGATTCGACCACGGCTCGATTGAGCTCTATTTCTATTCCGCGAGCTGTTTCTCCCAAAAAGACCAGATGGTCACGATCCTCAGCATCATGACAGTAGAGATGACTTGGTCCAAAGCGTAGAGGGATACGGTTACCAAGCACAGTCGAAAGTTCAGTAGGAGTAAATTTCCGATGCAGGGCATTCGCACAGATAAGTCGGATATTTTGAGGCTCGACTCCGGCCTGGGTGAGTTCGTCCAAAAGAATCGAAATGGCCATCTCCCGGAAGTCTGGTTTCTTCATGGGGAACTGCGGAATAACAGGATCATCAAAAGCGATAGTCACCCGAGAACGGGGATTTACCAGTTTAGCAATAGGTTCATGGTTGAGTGGAGAGGCCAAAGCCTCTTTGATAGCCTGTTCTGGATTATGCAGAGCTGGGAGCGGTGCCGGAGGATGCATAACAACGGTGCGTTCTGGAAGTGAAACAGAGAGCCGCTCATCTCCACAAAGAATTTGCCAAGTTTGCTGAGTCATGACTTTTCCTCCTCTAAGCGTTTCTCCGGTTATTTCTCTGCTACTCCTTGTGCATATCCAAAAGAGAGCTTTGGGAGTGGATAAATGGATTGGAAACCCTGGATATCCCAGAGTCAAATGGATCACCCTTCGCTTCACTTCGAGAACGCAAGCCTCTGGCCCACAGCGGACCATACATCTACGCTCCTCGCCTGGGCGCTCTCCCAAAGAGTCCTCTTAAGAATGCACTAGTCTACTGATACTGTCCTGGAATGTCAACAAATTCCTGCTGATTCTAGATCATACCAATTTGCCTTGCGCATGACGCATTCTTGTCCTGCTGAGCCCTTCGCAGAGTTTATTCCGCAGCGCAGCGTAGGGAAGTCCATTGGTCATCCCGAAGCAGAGCGAAGGGCTCAGAGTGACCAGAGCACATTCCTCCCGGAGCGTAGCGGAGGGAAGTCCATTCGTCATCCGTTTTTCGAGTAGTGGTGAAGCGAACGGGCTTTTGTCAAAAATTCCTAAAACCGGTTTTGTTCCAGGGCTTCCGATTAGAGGAAACCGTGGGCTTTCTCTTGCTGAGTGCTTCTCTATCTGTTATATTGTTAATGTTGAACTTATCTCGAATATGTTTTAAAAAAACCAGATTGAGTGAACGAAATATCTCGTAGTGTTGCAATGCTTCTCAAGAGATTCTTCAGAGAAGAGGAGTGGACGTTTGCTTGAGCCCGGTGCGGGTCTTCTTCTGCTCTTCTTCGGGAATGTAGCATAAGGAAATCGAAGGGTTCGGAATACTAGAGGAGTTACTCGAGATAAGTTCATACTATCAGATTAGCATATACAGTCCCCTCCGTGTATTTGGATGCGCTCTCGCCTGTGGGGCAATAGCTGAGAGGAGATTCGATATGCAGAGACCTCGTAAAGCTAGACGAATCCAGCAGGATTTTCCTCCTATCAATGGTGCCCCAAAAGAAGATACTGACTCTGATCTTACCGAAGAGGAGGTATTCCTTGCGGCAATGGAGGGCATCCAGAAACTTCGCCATGACCCAAGGGGACGAAAAGAGCGCCGCCCTTTATCTACGCATCATGTTTATATTCCTGACGAAGATGAAGAAGCTCTCGCTGCCCTCAACTCTCTGATAAATGGTCATACTGCGATGACATTGTATGAAACCGGAGAGTATGTGGAGGGAATTGCTCATGATGTGGATCGGCGTCTTGTGCGGCGTCTGCGCGATGGAGAATTTTCTGTTCAAGCTTATCTGGACCTCCACGGCTACTTCGTTCGCGAGGCCAAAGAAGCGCTCCAGCGTTTTATCATGGGCGCCATTGGGGCGGGGCAACGCTGTGTGTTGATCATTCATGGCCGAGGCCATCATTCAGCCACTGAAGAACCTATTTTGAAAAAATATGTACAGCTCTGGCTTTCTCAGGGTGCTCTCAGTCGCTGGATCCTGGCTTTTACTTCGGCACGGCCTTGTGACGGTGGGGCTGGTGCGATGTACGTTCTGCTCCGTCGCACGGCTCGACGGAAAAAAGGGCTCAGACCTTGACTAGGACATAAGGGGTGAGGGAAGAATACCGGCAGCCTGATAGATTGCCAGGACCGCGGCCAGACTACGGCGTCCCTCTGTACCATCAATCTGAGGCGGATGATTGTTGTGCAGGGCATGGACAAAATCACGCACAATCGCGGTATGGCCAGCAGGACTAATCCCGCGTGGATCAGCCCATGTCCCAGCGCTGGTCGCTTTGCCCCGGGTGGGACATGCCACAGTGGCTCTGGTCGGATCAGCAAGATCCCACCGTACCAACGAGTCCCCTTCTACCTGGATTCCCCCCTGGGTTCCGTAAATTTCCAGTCGATGCGGAAAACCAGGAGCAGCGGTAGTAGTGGCAGTAATGGTGGCTAAAGCCCCATTTGCAAAATGCAAGGTGGCCGCAAGGGTGTCTTCTACCTCTATGTCCCGCTGTAAGGTACAGGCATACGCTTGCACCTGCGTGGGATCTCCCATACACCAGACCAGCAGATCGACAAGGTGAATGCCCTGATTCATTAACACACCACCCCCATCCAAAGCCCATGTGCCGCGCCAATCTGCTTGCTCGTAGTATGCTTGTGGTCGATAGTAGGGCATAGAAACCATTCCCAGAGTCACCCTGCCAAGATCACCCGCTTGAATAGCCTGATATATACCCTGAAAAAGTGGTTCTGTTCGGCGCTGAAACACCACACCCAGTTTAACCCCAGCCTGGGCACAGGCGGTTATCATGTTATCAGCATCGGCCAGACTCAGGGCCATCGGTTTTTCCACCAGCACATGCTTCCCAGCTTGCGCAGCAGCGATAGTCTGGGCGGCATGTTGTCCACTGGGAGTACAGATACAGATCACATCCACTGCCGGATGCTCTAGTAAGTCCTCTTGACTGAGACAGGGAACACCAAATTGCGCTCCGATTTCAGCAAAACGGGCCGGATTGTGGTGACTCACCGCAATTAACTGCGCTCCAATTTTTGCATTGGCGTTGATGGCTTGTCGATGGTATTCAGCAACCATGCCAGTTCCTAGCAGGGCAAACCCAACGGTATGTGTGCTTCCCATACTCCTCTCCTCAGATTCTCGATCGAGCAAGTACTTCTCCTCAGAAAAGTCCCAAAATGATCTTCAATTATGGAGACGCATTGCTACCGGTAGCCCGTGATCCACGGTCAACCCTCTGGCTATCATTACTGGTCAAGCTAGAACTGCAGCGCTATCTCCCGACCTTCCCGCAAAGAGCGCTCCGCTTCTACACAGAGCACCACACACTTTCGGGCTTCTTCACCGGATACCAGGGGACGACGCTCACGAAAGGCATGGACGGTAAGGCGGAGCTGTTCTTCTAGCTCGAATACCTCTCCCGACAAGGTCTCAAAAGCAATGCTCTCTGGTTCTCTCTGGCCACGGCGTTGTAATTTCATGCCAAACTGTGGTTGCCGGGTTCGATCCATGGCTCCAGCCCACCAGGCCCGTAGCGATCCTTCTGTACCAACCACTTCCATCACTTGATGATATTCAAAGCCCCCAATGGTCTGGGTAATCACCGCATAGATCTGTTCGGGAAAACGGACAAGGGCTGTAAAATTATCGTAAAGACCAGCTTCACGCCCTTTTGTATTCCCATAAGCCAAGAGAGAAGTCGGTGTCCCCCAATTTTCCAGAAACCATAAGACAAAATCAAAGAAATGGACCGGCTCCTCCAAGATCCAGGAACCCACCAGTTCTTTCCGATAGCGCCAGCTCTCCGCCCCCTGTCGGAAAGGGAACCGGAAGAGGGATATGAAAATGTAGAGAGGAGTTCCTAGATCCCCTGTATCGATGAGGTGTTTTATTTTTCCCCATTGGCTAGACAACCGCAGCTCATGTCCAATACTCAGTACCCGGTTATTCCGTCTCGCCGCAGCGATCAGTTGATCACAACCCTCTACTGTCGTGGCCATAGGTTTCTCGAGTAACACATCTTTGCCCCTCTCCAGGGCAGCCACGCCGATTTCAACATGAAGAGCATTTGGCACAACAATATCAACCGCCTCGATATCTCTCCTGTCCAAGAGTTCTCGATAATCTCGATAAATAGAAGCTTCCGGAAAATCTTGTCGTGCGCTGGCTGCAGTGGCTTCGTTTTTACAACAGATCGCCACAAGGGAAGCCTCTTTGATCTTCCGAAGCGCTTGAGCATGAAATTTTCCCCACGCTCCATACCCGATCAAACCAAACCGCATATTCTGTCTACTTCCTCATCTCAGAAAGTTGAAGCCCTATCCCTGGTTTCGTACAAAGACAATGTAATCCGTTGGCGTCGGTGTGCCTCCAGACCCCCGTATGCTAGAGGTAATTTGGCCACGATGATAGGCTGAATGCATTACCACGTGCATCAGAATATCTTGCAGAGGTGTTTCAAAACGGACTCCCTGAGTATTGTGATAGATAACTTTTTCCGTCAGCTTTTCGGGAAGCAATGCATCCAGAAACGTTTTCCATCGGTGCTGGAGGTCATCCAAACAGGTAGAACACTCGGCAAGGGATAGCGTAGGCCATACCAGTATAGAAGCGGTATCTTCCTGGTGGAGACGGGCAAGCCAGATCTGCTCTGCGCCGATGATATGCCGCAAAAATCGGAGGGCTTGGTCATTATGGTTTGCAGTAAGAGTGGAGAGAACCTCTTGATTGGCCCAATGGTTATAGGTAAAAAGCTTCTGAAAAAAATCGACCGTTGCCATAACTGCTCCTTAGAAAATGGTTATGCTGTTGCGAGTGAGATGGAGATGTTCAAGCTTGAGTATAGCACAGGAGGAAATTTGAAGCCAAATTTTTCTTCGAGAACGCAGTGGGCTACCCTGGGCTCCCACAGGATTTCCTCGAGGGCCGCCTCTCGCGCACTTTCACCTCATCCTCTATGATCAGTCTGATAGTTAAGTTAGCCTGGTTCACCAGATCATCTACTTTGCTTTGAGTGCCTTATTGATGTCTTCCCAGAGGGCACCAGCGGCAGTTCCGACTGCCCCACCGACAGCGGCTCCCAGCGCAGGGCTGCCACCCACCACCGCACCAACTACTGCCCCACCCGCGGCGCCGATCGCACCACCGCTTAAGGTCTGCTGTTGCCGAGGCGTCATATTCGCGCATCCTACCGTAATGACTAGTACAAATACCAGAAAAAGATACATCACCTGTCTCATGCGGGTTCTCCCTTCTTCTATCGCACAGAATATAGAGCTTCTCATGACCATCTTGCCCATAAGTAACTATGACTAATCTATCACTTCCTCTTCATGTCCTGCTGAGCGAAGCGAAGCATCTCGCCCCTTTCTACCAGAGACCCTGCGCGGAGTTTATCCCGCAGCGGAGCGGAGGGAAGGCCGTTCGTCATCCGTTTTTCGAGTAGTGGTGAAGCGAACGGGCTTTTGTCAAAAATTCCTCGTCATAGTTACTTAGTACAACCCGTCCCAATTACGTATCCAATATCATGTTTGGCTAGAGCAGCATGTAGGGTGGGCTGAGCCCACCCTACCCCTGGCTTTTGTGAAAAATGCTTAGTCATACTTACTTACAACTCGTCACTATTAAGTATCCAATTTCATTTTCTGCTATAACAATCACACTTGCTGAAGTTTGAACAATTTTGGATACTTTTTTGTGACGAGCTGGACTTAGAGAGCAAGTATACATTTTTTAGCACATATCGGCCAGAGTACAGAACATCTTGAGGGGGTGAACTGCATAAGAGAGGAGTCTTATCATAAATTACGCTTCACATCCTCAATAATAACTTTTTCTCTATGGGAAGACCCAAGCCATCGATGGGATTCTCCTCTTATTTCTGATGGGGGAATTTCAGGGCTCCTTCTTCCTCCCGCTGGAAAAGGGTGTATTATTGTGGTATTATATAAAATTTACCTCTACTGATACTCCTTAGTGGTAGATGAGTGAGGAAGAATCAGAGATGGCGTTTCGGGATATTGTGGGACATGAACAGGTAAAATATCTGCTCCAGCAAACGTTACGACGGAGCGAGTTTGCCCACGCCTATCTTTTTGTGGGGCCGGCTGGAGTGGGAAAACGCCTTACTGCCCTCACCTTTAGCAAGGCCATTTGTTGTTCTGAAGCAGAGGCTGACTGCTGTGATCGGTGTGCAACTTGTCGGCGCATTGATCAGGGAGTCTATCCGGATCTCACGCTCGTCGAACCACAAGATCAAACCATGAAAATAGATCAAGTAAGAGAAATTCGGCAACTCGTTTCCCTACGGCCCTTTGAAGGGGTATGGAAAATGGTCATCCTGGATGGAGCTGAACGCATGACTAAAGAGGCAGCCAATGCCCTGCTCAAGATCTTGGAAGAGCCGCCGGGAACCGCGTTGTTTTTTCTCCTGTCTACTCATTTGAAGGCGTTACTGCCTACGGTGATCTCTCGTTGCCAGGTGCTTCGGTTTTCTCCCCTCTCTTCAGAGCTGGTTGGGACTTTTCTGCGGGAAAAACGAGGCCTATCTTCGGAAGAGGCGGACCTGCTTGCCTCTTTTGCCCAGGGTAGTCTCGGTTGGGCGTTAACTGTGGATAGGGAGGCCCTGTTACACCGCCGGGAAATCGCTCTCCGGGTCCTTGAAGTCACTCTGGATGGCACAACGGAAGAGATCTTTGTCTTGGCTGAACAGCACTTTCAGGACCGCGAGGAAGCTAAACTCATCTGCGAGCATCTGCTTTCTCTCTGCCGGGATCTTTCCTTACTGCAAGTGGAGAACACCTCTGCTCTCCTCATACACTGGGGTATTCAGCAACGCTTACAACGATTGGCACAACTCTTGACCCTGGATACCAGTCTCACTCTCTTCGACGTGGTGTTCCGAACGCTACAGATGCTCGACGGTTATGTCAATCCTCAGTTAGCTATCGAATCGATGATGATGGAGATGAAACAGTGTAGAGCCGAAGGTCTCTTGCTGACTCTCTAGAGATTAGAAGAAACTTGACCAGGAAAGAGCGGGGTTATCGCTCATTGTGGATTCAAGTCTTCTGAGGATATGAAGGATAATAAGGTGATGGTTATGTCTATTGTAGTTGAAGTGCGTTTCCGAAATTCCTGTCGCCCATTTGACTACTGGTCAGAACGGACAGATTTCCGTTATGGAGATCAATGCCTGGTAGAAAAAGAGGGCGAGATAGCAGTGGCTAAGGTGGTTGCGGCCGGACGGAAAACCTTTACCCCGGACCTGAAGCACATTCTCAAACCGGTTATTCGTAAACTGGATCCCGAAGATAACGAACGTGTCACCCGAAATGCTCTCCTGGAAAATGAGGCCTTTCAGTATTATACTGAACGGATTCAGGCACGACAGTTGCCGATGAAACCGATTCGGGTGGAATATGCTTTTGATGGACAAAAAGCAACGTTTTATTTTAGTGCCGAAGGGAGAGTCGATTTCCGGGATTTAGTAAAAGACCTCGCGGCTCGTTTTCGCCTCCGCGTCGAAATGCGACAGGTCGGAGCACGTGATGAGGCCAAAATGATTTGTGGGATGGGTATTTGTGGTAGAGAACTCTGTTGCTCTACTTTCCTCACCTGCTTTGCTCCTATCTCGATCAAGATGGCCAAAGAACAAGGATTGGCTCTCAACCCGTCCAAGATCTCTGGCCTCTGTGGGCGACTGCGTTGTTGTCTCAGCTATGAATATGAAACCTATCGGGCTATCAGCACAAAGCTTCCGAAACTGGGCAAACGGATTACAACCCCTGAAGGGGTGGGAAAAGTGGTGAAACTGGAGACTTTAAAGGAAAAAGTAACTGTAGAACTGGAAGATGGACGAAGACTTAGCTTTCAAGCAGCAGAATTGGACGGCACACCGGCCTAAGCTTGAGATGGATCTCAGGAGGATAAGCATCCATGACACCGGAAACCTTTTATATCACTACACCGATCTATTATGTCAATGATGTACCCCACATCGGACATGCTTACACGACCATAGCTGCAGATACGCTGGCCCGCTATAAACGGCTCTGTGGGTACCAAGTATTCCTGCTCACCGGTACCGATGAACATGGTCAGAAAGTGGAACGGGCAGCTATGGAAGCCCAGCAGTCGCCCAAAGAATTTGCTGATCGGGTGGTGGAGCGTTTCAAAGCGCTCTGGACGCGCTTAAACATCTCGTATGATCATTTTATCCGTACTACCGATGAGTATCATGTGGCCGGCGTAGAGGAGTTTTTTAAACGGGTGCAGGCCAAAGGAGATATTTACTTGGGGGAATACGAAGGATGGTACTGTATTCATGATGAAACGTTCTACCCGGAAACGCAAATTCAAGATGGCCGGTGTCCGGATTGTGGCCGACCGGTCGAACGGCTCCGTGAAGCGAGCTATTTTTTTCGGATGTCCAAATATCAGGAGCCACTGCTTCAGCATATCGAAACTCACCCGGACTTTATCCAGCCGGTAAGTCGTCGGAATGAGATCATTCGCTTTGTGCAGAGTGGTCTCAAGGATCTCAGCATTAGCCGGACCTCTTTTCGGTGGGGAATTCCTGTACCGAATGATCCGGCTCATGTCATCTATGTCTGGTTTGATGCCCTGACCAACTATATCACTGCGGTTGGTTTTCCCCATGATCCAGAGCGATTTCAGACCTTCTGGCCTGCCGATGTGCACCTGATGGGAAAGGATATCCTGCGGTTTCACACCGTGTACTGGCCGACGTTTCTTTTGTCGGCCGGTTTGCCCTTACCCAAAAAGGTCTTTGCCCATGGCTGGTGGACAGTGGAAGGACGGAAGATGTCCAAATCCCTCCGGAATGTCGTGGATCCACACCGACTTCTGGACACTTATGGAGTTGATCCGGTGCGCTATTTTCTCCTCCGGGAGATCAATTTTGGATTGGATGGGGACTTTTCGCACCAGGCGTTGATTCAGCGGATTAATAGTGATCTGGCCAACGATCTGGGAAACCTCCTAAGTCGCTCTCTGACCATGATCGAGCGGTATTGTCAGGGGGTTATCCCTCCAGCGAATGGAGAAACTGAGCTCGACAAACACTTGCGGGCTCAGGCCCATACCCTCTTCCCCGATGTAGAGGCTGCGATGAATGAACTGGCTTTTCACCGGGCTTTGGGTCGGATTTGGGAATTTGTCGGGGCAACGAATAAATATATCGATGAAGGCGCACCCTGGGCACTGGCCAAAGAAGAGAGGAAACGCCGACAACTCGAAACCCTGCTGTACAATACGGCAGAGTCTCTCCGGATAATTGCCCTGTTGATCGCTCCTTTCATGCCCACTACCGCTCAGGAGATGTGGCAACAGTTGGGTCTTGGCCCTGAGCTCTCCACCCAAAAGCTTGCCGCCGCTACGTCCTGGGGACTCCTTCCGGCTGGTACACGCATTGCGAAAAGAGGGGCTCTTTTCCCACGGTTAGAAGAAGCTCGTGTACAAGAAATTACTGAACAAATACGGGCCGAGGTTAAGGCAGGGGAAGAGTCCCCTCCCCAAGAGGTACCAAAGGAGTTAATCAGTATCGAAGAATTTCGCCGGGTAGATCTGCGGGTTGGACGAGTAGTGCAGGCCGAACGTATTAAAAAATCGAAGAAACTGCTACAACTGCAGGTCGATCTCGGCACGGAAACCCGGACGGTGGTTGCCGGTATTGCGGAGAGTTATTCTCCAGATACATTGATCGGGAAGCAGGTGATTTTAGTGGCGAATCTCCAACCGGTTACCTTAATGGGTGTAGAATCCCAAGGGATGGTTCTGGCTGCAGAGGATGGGGAGAAAATTATCCTGGCTGGTTTTCTAGAAGAGGTAACTCCTGGCTCAAAGCTCCGCTAACTCCTTTAACCAGGAGAGCTGCTGTTCTATCAGCAACCGAGTTCAGCTAGTGGGATTCTGGGGCCGTGGAGTTTAGCTCCCCGCTCTGAGTCGCGGGGAAGGAACAGAAACAAGAAGAGGGAGGAGAGTATGGCTATGCGTCTGATCGATACGCATGCGCATCTCACTATGGCTCAGTTCGAAGGGGATAGAGAGGCGGTTATCCAGCGAGCCCTGGATAGTGGTCTTCGATATATCATCACGATAGGAATCTCGCTAGCCGATGCGCACCAGGCCATAGCCCTCACAGAAAAATATTCTTTTGTCTATGCGGCAGTAGGACTCCATCCGCATGGAGCCGAACAGGTACCGGTCTCCACCTATCCAGAATTAGAAAAACTCCTCACGCATCCAAAGGTAGTAGCCCTGGGAGAGATAGGGCTTGACTATTACCGGAACTACGCTCCACGGGAAATCCAGCAACGGGTATTTATTCAGCAGCTCGCTCTCGCCCGGCAACTTGGAAAGCCGATAATTATTCACAACCGAGAAGCACACCACGATATCCTGAAGATTTTACGTCAAGAAAGAGGAGCTGAACTGGGAGGAATCTTTCACTGTTTCTCTGGCACACCAGAGATCGCCCGAGAAGCTCTCGACCTGGGGTTCTATATCTCTATTGCGGGACCCATCACCTATCGCAACGCCCGTAAACTTCCGGAAGTGGTAGCTATGGTCCCGCTGGATCGCTTACTCATCGAAACCGACTGTCCTTATCTCGCCCCTCACCCTTTTCGTGGTCAAAGAAACGAACCAGCTTACGTGCGTCTGGTCGCAGAGCGAATAGCAGAAATCAAGCAGGTTTCGCTTTCGGTTCTGACCAATGTTGTTCTGGAGAATGCCTTGCGGCTCTTTCCCTCACTCACGTAGATCCTTCTAGGATTTCCCCTCTCTTTTTGTCCCTTGACAGGAGGGACAGGTACATAAGCTACGAAGGAAATCAAAGGGATAGATACCGGTTTGGTGCCCATCATTCCAATGCATTCCCAGGGCATAGCGTCCCACTGGAAAGAGATCTACCAGTGCTAAATTCTGGGCAGTGGGAACCGGGCCACTGAGAATACGGAGTCCACCCCCTTTTTTCGCCTGGTTCTGGTGGCGTATTTCTCGACACTCGGCACAGGGACAGGATTTGCGGAGATGGATAAAGGGATAGATCCCCTGATGGCCATCACTCCATGTGATTCGAATTTCAGAGGCCTCGACATTGACCTCCACATCTACCGGTTCTACATTCTTTTCTTGGGTTGCTTTTAATCTACTGAGAAAATCGTTATGCATAGGTCTTTCTGTGCTCCCTATCCCCCTGTTTTACTTGTATATCATACCGTATGATCTCCAGAATCTTGTGTTCCCTAACCTAACTCCAGTAAAGTCTCTGCAAGCGAAGTTTCGCATTACTTCGCAGAATCTCTCCTCCAGGTAAATGATCAGTATTTCCGATAATTCCCCTACCCTATACCATCTTTCCCCAGTGAATATACAAAAAATCGTCGAATTTGCAAGGAGAGAGGAGCCTTACTTGACTTTCTTCCCCCCTTTTGTTATCAGTATAGCAAAAAAGTCAATAACTAGAGGGCTTCAACCGGATTGTTTGTTCCACAGCAATAATAAAGGAGTAGAGAATGGAGAGCAGACCAGAAATCACCACAGGGAGTATTGGAGAAGCAGGCATAGTTGGTCGATATTTGAAGCAGCACTATCCACAAGAAGCGATTATCTCCGCAGTTGGGGAAGCGGTGGATGACCAGGGAAAGCGCTGCTATCTCCCGACCTATGTCCGCGAAGCGGCTCGCGTATACCAGGAAAGACCGGATGAAGCTATTGCCTATAGTGTGATGGGAGGGCGACCAGATTTTCTGGAGATCACGACCTCCTATTTGATCGGTGACCATTTTCGTGAGGGATATATCGCCCGAGTTGGCGCTGCTGGATTAACTTCTGTACTATATATCACTTTGCATACCCTTTCGAAAGGGGAGGATGTCATCGTGCCCCAACCGACCTGGCCGAGTTATGAGGGGATGATGAACCAGATCGGAGGCCGGTATTGGGAGTTTCCCCTGCTCACGGAAAAAGAGCACCGGTTTAATCTGGAAGGGCTAGAGGCTGTGATGGCTAAAACTGGTAAGGGCCTGACGCTCATTTTGAACACCCCTTTCCATAATCCCGCAGCCTACTCTTTAGAACCTGAAGAACTCAAAGCACTTCGGGAGCTGCTCTGGCGTTATGCCGATCAGGGGAAACAGGTAAAACTGATTATCGATCCAGCCTATATGGATTTTTATTGGCACACACCTCGCTCTGTGTTACACGAGGTGATCTATCCACTGGTCCCGCTCCATGATAATGTCACTCTGGTCGTGGGCTGGTCACTTTCCAAAAGCTATCTCGCTTATGGCCAACGGTTAGGGACTCTGGTGATGATCACCAATTCGGCTAAACGGTCCCAGGAACTCCAGCAGACATTGCTTAAAGCGGTGCGGGCTATTATCTCAGTGCCCGCGACTGTTCCGCAAATTGTCGTCGAATCCATTCATACCTCCCCAGAGAAGCGGGCCAGTATTGTCAAAGAACGAGAACAGGTTCGACAATTACTCGTCCAGCGGAATCGGGCTTTTGAAAAGGGAGTGCAGGAGCATGGCTTAACAGCCTTACCTGGCGATGGGGGCTTCTTTCGTGCTGTGGCTCTACCGCGTGGAGTGAAAGCTGTTGAGGTTGTCAAAAAACTATTTGATAAGCGTGTAGCTATGGTGGCGGCTGGTGACCAGTATCTGCGCATCGCGATCTGTTCAGTGCCAGAAGAAAAGATGCTTCCCCTCACCGGGAAAGTGGCAGAAGCCATTGAGGAAATAGCTCCTCGTCTCCGTATCCCTTCCTAGAAAGAAGACTCTAGCGTCATAAGGATACGCAAAGGGAAGCAGAAGAGGGAAGAAGCTATGGATAGGGAAGAAGAGATCCGAGAAGATGAGGATGAAGAGGATGATCTTGCCCGGGCCCAACGATGGCTGGAAGAAGCCTATCAGTATCAGATGGCCGGTGATTTAGACCGTGCAATTGCCTATTATAAGAAATCCATCAAGGCGTACCCAACGGCAGAAGCGTATACTTTTCTGGGCTGGACCTACAGCTTTCAGGGACGCATTGATGAGGCGATCGCAGAATGTTTAAAGGCGATCGAAATTGACCCCTCCTTTGGGAATCCCTACAATGACATCGGGGTCTATCTCATGGAGAAGGGGCAAGATACCGAAGCTATTCCCTGGCTTGAGAAAGCAAAACAGGCTGAACGGTATGAACCACGACATTTCCCCTATCTCAATCTTGGCCGGATTTATCTCCGCAAAGGCCTGTGGAAAAAAGCGCTGCGGGAATTTGAGATGGCAGTAAAATTAGCTTCTGATGATAAAACGGCCCGCCGCGCTCTGGCCGAGCTGCGGGCTCGCCTGAATTAAAAGGTTTGCACGCGGTGGAACTGGCAAATCGCCTGGCGAATGGCCTCTACAGTAATATCCCAGTGCGAAGCGTGCCAAACTACCTTTTTCTGAATGATGAGTAAGATCTGCGGAGATTGGTGTTTGACCTGAAAACGGGTAACAATGGCGTTTGAAGTCGAACGGTGCTCGATCACTTTTACCAAAGCGAGAGGCGGATCAGCAGGGGACTTCTGCTCTCCATAGGTCACAAATTCTTTATGCGCTTGCCTGCTAAGAGGACAAGCGGTGCTATGCTTCAAAAGAAGCAGGGAGCCATGAGGAGCTTTTGCTAAAAGGTGCTCCAGCTCCTCCATTGTGTGAAGGACTGTATAGCTACTCATAAATTAGGCCTTCCAGACTTTGTAGATGTACCGGATCCACAATATCTTCCTTACGCAGAGACTTCTCTTCTCTCGCTCAGTTCCGTAACAGACTGGAAGGCAGAAGCAACTCTGGAGGCAAACCAAACTTGACATCTTCGGTGGTTACTTCTAGATTTTCCACCTGAGTGGCTCCCAGATTCCGGCAATAGTCAACCACTTGCTGTACCAGAAATTCGGGAGTAGAAGCACCGGCAGTGATGCCAACGGTTGTTACGTTTTCAAACCATGCTGGATCGATCTCTTTCACCTGACTGATGCGTATGGCTCTTTTGCCCGCCATCTGCCCTACCTCTTGAAGACGGTTCGAATTGGAGCTATTTGCTGCCCCAATCACCAGGATTAAGTCTGCTTCTTTGGCAAGCGCTTTGACTGCCATCTGCCGGTTTTGAGTTGCATAACAAATATCATCCTTGGCGGGCTGAATCATCGCGGGAAATTTGGCCTTTAACGCCTGTACAATCGCTGCCGTGTCATCCAAACTTAAGGTGGTTTGTGTCAAACAGACCACTTTATTGGGATTCGGAACCTCAACCTGGGCTACTTCTTCGACCGTGCCGATCACCTGAATATGCTCGGGCGCTTCCCCCATCGTGCCGATTACCTCATCATGATCGAGATGCCCAATGAGGATAATACTATAATCTTCTTTTACAAACCGGATCACCTCCAGATGGACTTTAGTGACCAGAGGACACGTGGCATCGATGACGCGAAGATTTTTCTTTCGTGCTTCTTTCCACACCTGTGGAGAGACACCATGGGCACTAAAGATTACGGTTGATCCTTCAGGCACTTCATCCAGTTCATCCACAAAGATTGCTCCCTTCTCCATAAGGGTCTCGACTACGTGTCGATTGTGGACAATTTCTTTCCGTACATAAATTTTATCTGCAAAGATATCCAGGGCTCGTTCTACCACCTCTATGGCTCGCTCTACTCCTGCACAAAATCCACGTGGTGTAGCCAAAATAACCCGTTGTAAACTCATAGAATAATTTCCCTTCTCTGTACCAAGCGATTGTTTCCAGAACCATGGTCCAGGGAGAGCTCTTCTCCGTCCTCTCTCGACCACTTTGATACCTGTACGCTCGGTACTCTCAAGTGAGTTGACGGTTAACTTCTCTGCGCAAGCTGTGCTCTCTTATCTAACAGCTTGCCACCCACTCTGTTCCCTTGTACCTTATATGCATGTCATGCGGACTAAAGCGGTGAGGGCTCTTATCGTTGTGAGCGGAGAACCCTGTCTTGCTTCACTCAGCCTGACATGTGCAGGGGCTCACTCTCTGAGTACTGCCTCTTAACAGCTACACAATATTAACAGAGCATAAACAACCTTGCAAGAAAAAAGAAAACAAGAGATGAAGGAAATGTTATGCCTTTGGTTACCTTTACCCCAGAAGAGGAAGCCTTTGTGTGTACCCAGCAGATCGCTCGTCTGAGCACTGTAGATAGGCAAGGGCAGCCACACCTCGTCCCCATCTGTTTTACCTATCTGGCCGGTAATTTCTATTCAGCGATCGATGCGAAGCCGAAACGAGTCGCTCCCCAGCAACTTAAACGTATTAAAAATATTCTGACAAACCCGCATGTCGCGTTGCTCCTGGATGAGTATAATGCGGATTGGAGTCGTTTACGGTATCTCCTGATTTCCGGTGAAGCTACCCTGTTGACGGAGGGAGGAGAATATGCAGAGGCGATTCAGGCACTTCGCCAGAAGTATCCTCAGTATGTCCAGCTTCCCCTGGTGGCTGGTGAAGCACCGGTGATCAAGATCCTCCCAGTACGCAAACACCGGTGGGGAAGGTGGTGACCAATCCACCTTAGACTCAAGATAACCGTCCTTCTTCGGCCTCTACCTGCTTTCGTGGCTTGACAGGCCACTGGAAGGTTGCTATATCTTAACAGCAATAGTAATCAAGATGGATTTAATGGCCTCTGGACATTATGGTAATGCAGAGAAGAAAGGAGACAAGCATCCTCATGCAATGGCCTATAATTACCCGGCAAGAGCTGAAAAAAAAGATGGATCAGAAACAGTCCTTCAAACTTTTTGATGTGCGCCGAGACGAAGCAGATTATAAAAAGGGGCATATTCGTGGGGCAATCTATGTCCCACCGAATCAAGTCACTTTTAAAGCCTATGATCTCTGTCGGCAGGATGAAGAAATTATTGTGTATGATGCGGATGAAAACGCTCCTGGTGCACGGGCTGCCGTCCATAAACTCCTGCTCTGGGGCTATCGAAAAGTGATAGAGTATCGGGGAGGCTTTAAGGATTGGCAAGAGAACGGCTATCCGGTCGAGGCAGTGGAGACTCCGGCAGCAGAAGCGGAAGAAGCTCCCAAGAAACGGAAAGCCTCTGCTGCCCAGGAAGAAGTCAGTACTTAAAGACTTCTAGTCTTTGCTCCCCCACTTTAGGCCCCATATTTCTCCAGGCGGAGGGCATGGGCCAGAACGAGACCCATCAGATTCACCATCGGTTGTCTGCCCAAGGTTCCAGCGGCACAGGCGCGTTCTCCAAATTTCTCGATCCTCGAAGGGCGGCAATACGGAGAGTGCAGTAACACCGGTACAGGATGCCAGCTATGGCTCCTGAGTTTGGCTGGTGTGGAATGATCAGCCGTTACTACTAATACATCGGGTTTTAGATGAAGCAAAGAGGGGATATAGCGGTCAACCTCCTCTATTAGGCGCACTTTTCCAGCAAAATCTCCGTCTTCACCTCGGGCATCGGTCGGCTTGACATGAAGAAACAGAAAATCATACTGGTGATATTGCTCTATGGCTGCTTTAAATTCCGTTTCGATGTCCGGAGTGATCGGATGAAGGTCCATACCAAGTAGTCGGGTAATGCCTCGATACATTGGATAATTCGCAATAGCCAACCCCTTCAACCCGAACCGCTCTTGAAAAGTGGGGTAGCGACGATATTTCGCAAAGCCTCGTAATAAGACCATGTTGGCTTTGGGTTCATCAGACAGAACCTGTTTGGCCTGTTCCAGGAATTGCGAAACTATCCGCACGGTCCGTTCCGCATGCTCTCCCCTTCCTTGGAGGGGCCAAGGAGGCACACCGGTCTGTTGGGGGTCCGTATCTTCTAGCTCTCCGGACAGGTCTTCACCACGGAACACAACCATTGCGCGATACTCTTTAACCGGTTCGATGATGATCGTCACCCCTGGTTCTTGAAGATCGAGTCCACGCTGGAGCTTTTCGCAGATGCGTCTCCCTGTTTCGGAATCGATACGCCCTGCTCGCCGATCAATGATGTTTCCCTCACGATCCAGAGTCGCAAAGTTAATCCGCGCCACGACATCATTCTCGGTGAATTCAAATCCCACTCCTGCCGCCTCTAATACCCCTCGCCCAATACTAGAGGTAACCGGGTCATATCCAAAAAGGGCAAAATGTCCTGGGCCACTCCCTGGACTTACCCAGGGCGCTACAGGGTCAAACAGTCCGCATTCCGATTGTCGAGCTAAGGCGTCAAGATTCGGGGTCTGGGCCGCTTCCAGTTCGGTCTCGCCTTTATCATTATAGGGAAGCCCTCCGAGACCATCCATGACCACAAAAAGGATCTTGGTCGTGTTCTGTTTTACCAGATGATCTAAAATGCTAGGATCCATACCGCTTACTCCTTATGAGTTATTTCATCTTTTCTTTGCCTCTTTTCTATTCCAAGAGACCTCCTCTCTGCTCATTATTATAGATTATAGCGAATCATTCTTTGAGAAACGAGAAACCGGCAAAAAGAGCAGGGAGGTTTCGCAGAAATAGAATTGACAACACTCTATCCACTTTATATAATTTGTAACAGTAAAATCAAACTTAGAAGAGCAAAGATAGCCTGGGGCTCTTTCTGGGCAGTGTGCTACAGGTGAAAAACGAGGGAGTACGTGGACTCAGTCAAAGTGCTCGTATTGAATTATACCTATGAACCGCTGCATTTCTGTAATGTAAAAAGAGCAGTGATCATGATCCTCCAGGGGAAGGCAGAAACTGTTGAAGAGAGCGGACGAGTCATTCGCTCTCCCTCTTTACTTCTCCCGCTTCCTGCTGTCATCCGATTGGTGACCTATATCAAACGCTCCTACGGAAAAGGGGTAGCTTTTAGTAAGAAGAATGTGTTTCGCCGCGATAACTTCACCTGTCAATATTGTGGAAGTCGAGGCGTAGACCTGACCATCGATCATATTATTCCGCGGTCAAAAGGAGGGAAGACTTGCTGGGAAAATGTGGTGGTGGCCTGTAAAAAATGTAATCTTCGTAAAGGCAATCGGTCGTTAGAGGAAACCGACCTCCAGTTGCTCCGTCGGCCGAAAAGACCACACTTCCTTTTTTTTCAACCTACACCTCTTTCGGTGGAATTTCTTGTCGCGGAACAGGAAAAGTATTTGCTTGGTGAATAAATCTCCTCATAGCAGGCTGGTATGCGGTGCTGAGAACCGAGGGTTCTCAGCACCGGTATGATCCCTGACACTTACGATACCCCCTTTAACAGCAGAACAGCTTAAGATGAGGAAGGGAACGTTTTCCGGTTTCCCTCTACGAGAAGGGACCTTGTGCTCTTCAAAAGGAAATGTCGAACCAGGGAGAGGGTTCTGAATCTGAAACATTTATGGTGACTCAAAAGACTTAGAGAAGCTATATAAGGAAGGAGTTTCGTAAAGGGAAATCAGAAAAAACCTCCCGATAAGAGACTCTCTCCTGGAATTCCGAGTACATTCGAGTGAGGAAGGGAATATATGTTTGAAGAGATACGGCAACAACTCGCGAATCTGAAAGAACGCCTGCTCCAACTTCGAGGATATCTTTGACTTAGAGCGGAAGGAACAGGAAAAGGCGCAACTCGATCAGGAAATGCTCAAGGAGGATTTCTGGCAGCAGGGCAAAGAGGCTCAGGATATCGTCAAGCGACGTGCTACGTTGCAAGAAGAGCTTACGGCCTGGCAAACGTTATATAAAATATGGGAAGAGGCTCACCTTCTTTGCCTGTTAGCTATAGAGGAAGAAGATACGTCTATCCTCGCTGAACTTGAGGCGACAGTCCGCAACCTGGAGAAACGGATAGCCCGTCTGGAATTCCAAACTATGCTGGGGGAGCCTGAAGATCGAAACAATGCCATCCTTTCGATCCATCCTGGTGCCGGAGGTACCGAATCACAGGATTGGGCCGAGATGCTGTTGCGCATGTATCTCCGCTGGGCAGAGCGACGAGGATACGAGAGTGAAATCCTCGATTATCAAGCGGGTGAAGAAGCGGGAATCAAGAGTGTCACTCTGTTAATAAAAGGAGCCTATGCCTATGGGTATCTCAAAGCCGAAGTTGGGGTGCATAGACTGGTCCGCATTTCACCTTTCGACGCGAGTAGCCGGCGGCATACTTCCTTTGCTTCGGTCTTTGTCTATCCGGAAATCGAAGACACGATCACCGTGGAGATCAATGAAGCAGACCTCCGTATCGATACTTTCCGCTCCAGTGGGGCGGGTGGACAGCATGTCAATGTTACCGATTCGGCGGTACGTATTACGCATCTCCCCACCGGGATCGTTGTCCAATGTCAAAATGAACGCTCGCAACATAAAAACAGAGCAACTGCCATGAAAGTCCTTCGCGCTCGCCTCTATGAACTCGAAAAAGAGAAACAAACTGAGAAATTCGAAGAATTCCAGAGTGGAAAAAAGGAAATTGCCTGGGGGAGCCAAATTCGTTCCTATATTCTCCATCCATATCGTCTGGTTAAGGATCACCGGACCGAGAAGGAAATGGGGAATGTTGATGCGGTACTCGATGGGGAGATTGATGATTTTATTGAGGCGTATCTCCTGACTCAGCGGGAACGGAAACACTCCTGATGGAAACAAGCCTGGAATGAAGCGAGTTCCTCTTAAAAACTTGCTTGACGAGGATTTGAAGATTGGTTATACTGATACGTAACCTTCGGAGTCTCAAGAATTTTACCCCGGAATAGAGCAAGAGAGTGAGTTGTAGTGATCGATGTCGTATGAGCTCGCCATTAGCCTTCGGTATTTACAGTCAAAACGCAAGCAGACGTTTATTTCGTTAATTACCTGGATCTCCGTCGGTGGAGTAATGGTGGGGGTCATGGCCTTAATCATCGTATTGGGGGTTATGAGCGGATTTGAGCAAGATTTGCGTAATAAAATTCTGGGGACAAACTCGCATGTGGTGGTTCTGGAGCATGGGACCCGTGGGATGGGTGATTACCAGGCGGTTCTCCAGCAGGTTAAACAGGTTCCTCATGTCCTGGCAGCCACTCCCTTTATCTATAGCCAGGTGATGCTAACCTCAGAGACGAATGTCACCGGAGTGGTGATTCGGGGAGTAGACCCCCAGCAGGAGGGGAGTGTTACCGATCTGGAGCGGAATATGCGTGAAGGGTCGCTGGCACTGTTGAATGGAGATAAGCCGGCGATCATTTTGGGAAAAGAGTTGGCCAGGACGTTGCAGACTTTTGTAGGAGAGGAGGTTACGGTAGTGTCACCCTTGGGCCGCTCTACGGCGATGGGGGTTGTACCTCATCTGAAGAAATTCCAGGTGGTAGGCATTTTCGATACCGGTATGTTTGAGTATGATTATAATCTGGCCTATATTTCCTTGCGTGAAGCCCAGCGTTTCTTTAATCTGGGCGATCGGATTACCGGGCTCGAGATCAAAGTAGATGATATTTATCGAGCGGGAGAGATCGCTCGAGCTATAGAAGCCCAGCTTGGTTATCCTTATTGGACTCGGGACTGGATGGAAATGAATCGGACGCTTTTTTCCGCGTTAAAGCTAGAAAAGATTGCGATGTTTGTTATCCTTGTTCTCATCGTTCTGGTTGCCGCATTTAATATTATCAGCACGTTGATCATGATGGTCTTAGAAAAGAATCGGGATATTGCTATTCTGAAATCCATGGGAGCCACGCGGCAGAGTATTATGAAGATTTTTATGGCCGAAGGGCTGATTATCGGGGTGACCGGTACTCTCCTCGGGGTAGGAGGAGGGTATTTAGTAGGGTATTTGCTCGATAAATATCAATTTATTAAACTCCCTAGTGATGTCTACCATCTCGATAGACTCCCGGTGAATATGCAGCCTCTGGACTTTGTGCTGGTTTCGGTTTCGGCTATCCTTATCAGCTTTCTGGCGACGCTTTATCCGGCCTGGAGTGCGTCCCGCTTGAATCCGGTCGAGGTTTTACGGTATGAATAATTCTGGATGGTACTGGCAAGCATGAAAAGGACTTTGGGCACTTTCTTTTCCCACAGGTAAGAGGTCTTCTGGAGAATCCCGGTGGAGAGAGGATACACAGAAAAATTTTAGCGGGATGGGCTTTTGATCATCGGTGGGCTATAATGTATAATAAATGGGGGATGGAATGCGTGGGGTGGGAGAAGGAAGAAGGGAGCAGAGCGGAAATTTTGGTAAGGGTACGCGGATTAGAAAAGCACTTTTATATGGGACAAGAGCGTATCCAGGTCTTAAAAGGGATTGATCTGGATGTGGTACAGGGAGAGATGGTGGGCGTGGTAGGCAGTTCTGGAGTCGGGAAGAGTACCTTGCTGCATCTCCTGGGGGCCTTAGAGAGGCCGACGCGTGGAACAGTGGAATTTGGGGGACAGGAGATTTTTCAGTGGGGAGATTACCAACTCGCAGAGTTTCGGAATAAACATATTGGGTTTGTGTTTCAGTTTCATCACCTGCTTCCAGAGTTTACCGCGCTGGAGAACACGATGCTTCCAGCCTTGATAGGCAAGATCGAGAAGAGACGAGCTCATGCTCAGGCACGAGAATTGCTTGTAGAAGTTGGTTTAGAAAAACGGTTGCATCATCGACCCGGCGAGCTGTCTGGTGGAGAGCAACAACGAGTGGCAATTGCCCGAGCCTTGATGAACCGACCGGAGCTCATCTTAGCAGATGAGCCCACCGGGAATCTGGATCGTGAAACTGGCGAATCTATTCAGGAACTTCTTCGCCAGTTGAATCGACAGAGAGCTCAAACTTTTATTATCGTCACCCACAATGAACAATTTGCTAGAAAAATGGATAGGATCGTTCGTTTGATGGATGGAAAGCTCTATCCGTTTAAAGAGGAGGGAGAGGATGTTTAAACGATTTACGGAACGAGCACGGAGGGTGATTATCTTAGCCCGAGAAGAGGCTGAACGGTATCATCATGAATATCTCGGCACGGAACACATCTTATTGGGTATTCTGAAGGATGGTGGGGGCATTGCTATTACCGTATTGCAGAAGCTGGGACTCGATATCAATCAGATAAAACAGGAAGTAGAGCAAAATCTTCCCCGGAGTTTGAACACGTTAATCGTGGGGGAAATCCCCTTTACACCCAAAGCCAAGAAGGTCCTCGAGTATGCGGTAGAAGAAGCCCGGCTGATGGGACACAATTATATCGGGACAGAGCATCTGCTCTTGGGTTTGCTGAAAGAAAAAGATGGGGTCGCTTTTAAGGTGCTGAATAGCTTGGGAGTGCGGCTTGTTGAAACACGGGATAAGATTCTCAGTCTCCTGCAAGAACCCGCAACTCAAACCAAGGAGAAGAGTAAAACACCCGCCCTGGATGAGTTCGGAAGAGATCTCACTGAGCTCGCCAGCCAAGGAAAACTCGATCCAGTCATTGGGCGCGAACAGGAGATCGAACGGGTGATTCAGATTCTCAGCCGCCGCACCAAAAATAATCCGGTGCTGATCGGAGAACCTGGAGTCGGAAAAACCGCGATTGTGGAAGGGCTAGCCCAGCGTATCGTCGATAAAGATGTCCCGGAGGTCCTCTACGATAAGCGAGTCATCTCGTTAGATCTGGGAGCGCTGGTAGCAGGAACGAAATACCGTGGACAGTTTGAAGCTCGTCTGAAGACCATTATGAAGGAGATTGTGCAATCTGAGAATGTGATCATCTTCATCGACGAGTTGCATACGCTGGTCGGTGCTGGAGCCGCAGAAGGGTCTGTGGACGCATCAAATATGCTCAAGCCAGCATTGTCACGAGGCGAAGTGCAGTGTATCGGGGCTACTACTCTGGATGAGTATCGGAAATATATTGAGAAAAACGGGGCACTGGAACGACGATTCCAGCCCATTATGGTGGCGCCACCTTCGGTGGAAGAGACCATTGAAATTTTGCGGGGGTTGAAGGATCGCTACGAGTTGCATCATGGCTTGAAAATTCCTGATCATTCGATTATTGAAGCTGTTCGCTTATCCGATCGGTATGTCTCCGATCGTTTCCTGCCGGATAAAGCGATCGATGTGGTGGATGAGGCCGGTTCGCGAGTGCGCCTGCAAAAGGTGACGCTTCCGCAAGAGGTGCGGGATTTGCAACGAAAGATCAGTGATATTGTCCGGCGCAAAAAAGAGCATATTGAAAAGCAAGAGTTTGAAAAGGCCGTAGAACTTCGTGACAAAGAAGAAGAACTTCGTCGCGAAGTGGAAACGATGAAAAAGGCCTGGGAAGAAGCGCAAGAAGCGGTTGAACCAGTGGTCACTGAGGAAGACATCGCTTATGTGGTGTCTCGAATGACCGGTATCCCACTCTCCAAGATCGAAGAGACAGAATCCTCTCGTCTCATGCATATGGAAGAAGAGTTGCATAAACGGGTGGTGGGCCAGGATGAAGCGATTAAGGCGGTGACCAGAGCTATCAGACGCGCCCGCGCTGGCTTGAAAGATCCGAATAAACCAACAGGGACTTTCCTGTTCCTTGGCCCCACGGGTGTAGGGAAGACTGAATTGGCTCGGACCCTGGCGGAATTTCTCTTTGGGGATGAACATGCCCTGATCCGGGTTGATATGTCCGAGTATATGGAACGGTTTACCGTTTCTCGCCTCACCGGAGCTCCTCCTGGTTATATCGGCTATGATGAAGGAGGACAACTCACCGAGCGGGTACGCCGACGACCTTACTCGGTCGTGTTGCTCGATGAAATCGAGAAAGCGCACCCGGATATCTTCCATGTGCTCTTGCAGGTGATGGATGATGGCCGACTCACTGATAGTTATGGCCGAACGGTCGATTTCAAAAATGTGGTGCTCATCATGACTTCGAACATCAGTGGTCGCCAAATTGAAAAGAATACGGCCCTTGGCTTTCAAAAGGAGAGCGAAGAATCAGCTATCGAAAAGATACGGGAAAATGTCCGTACGGAGCTAAAACGAACCTTTAACCCGGAATTTCTCAACCGCATCGATGAGATCGTCATTTTCCATCCACTCAATATGGAGCACATTCTCCAAATTGTGGATATTCTCCTTGACCGTCTCAATAAGCAGTTGATCGAACGCGGTCTTACTATTGAGATGGATGAGGAAGCTAAGAAATGGATTGCAGCGAAGGGATACGACTCCGCTTATGGGGCGCGTCCTCTCAAGCGCACTATCCAGAAATATATCGAAGATCCGCTCACAGAAGAGGTCTTACAAGGCAAGTATAAGAACGGTGGTGTCATTGAGGTCAAACTGGCTGGAGACGAACTCCTGTTTGTGGAAAAGCGTGATACAGTAGAGAGTTATTCTTCTTCCTAAAGGAGAGCCAAAAGAGACCCCGTTCCGGGTCTCTTTTTTTCTGAAGTCGGAGAGCTGGAGGTGCGTAAGGTTCGCAATGAATATCTTGGCACCGAGGCCTGCTTGTTGGAGAGAATAGGATCGAGCTACTATGGGCCTTGGGTGGAAAAGCAGAATAACTTTATCATTCTTGATAATATTTTACTATCTTCATCAAGCCAATGCTGCAGAAAGTCCTGCCATTCGAGTCAAGCTCATTGAAATAGAGGGAAATGAGCGTATTGAAGAATCCACCATCCGGTTCTATATCCAGACCAAAGTAGGCGATGAATTCTCGGTCTCTCGTATCCGTGAAGATATCGTCCGTATCTATCAGCTCGGGTTTTTTACAGATGTGCGAGTCGATGTAGAACCTTTTGAGGGCGGCCTGAAAGTAACTTATATTGTGAAGGAACAACCCCTCATCCGTCAAGTCACCCTTACCGGAAACAAAGAGATTTCCCAAGAAGATATCGTAGAAAAACTGAGCACCAAACCCCGATCCGTACTCAATCGAAACCTGCTTCGGGAGGATGTGGAGCGGATCAAAGCGCTATATCAGGAACGAGGGTACTATTTCGCTGAGGTCCAAACCCAAATAATAGAGGCTGAAGGCAATCAAGTCGAGGTAACCTTTGAGATTACCGAAGGCGAAAAGGTCCGCATCAAGCGTATTGCGTTTAGCGGAAACCGGGCGATTGAGGATGATACGCTCAAAACCGTGATGGAGACCAAGGAGGGAGGCCTATTCTCCTTTTTAACCGGAAGCGGCATCTATCGAAAAGAGGTATTACGGGATGATCTGCGCCGGATAGAAGCACTCTATCAGGATAGAGGATTTTTACAAGTACAGATTGGGGAACCGCAGGTTGAAATCAACAAAGAAGAACGCGAAATCTTTATTACTATTCCCATAGTAGAGGGAGAGCAGTTCCGTATCGGAAAACTCAGACTGGAAGGGGATGAAGTTTACTCAGCAGATGAGTTGCGTCGGGTGATACGGTCGCGAGAAGGGGAAGTATTTGATCGGTCGCAGCTTGGACGAGATGTCCTGCGTCTTTCGGAATTGTATTCCCAAAAAGGGTACGCCTTTGCTGACGTAATCCCACTCACTCAAAATGATCTGGAGCGTAAGCTGGTCAATATCGAAATTCAGATCCAGCGAGGGCCTCAAGTCTACGTAGGAGAGATTCGGATTCGTGGAAACGAAGTAACGCGGGACAAAGTCATTCGACGTGAAATGCGGTTCGATGAAGGGGAACTGTTTAACAGCGCCAAACTCCAGCGGAGTCGGCAGCGGATTTTTAATACCCGCTTCTTTGAAGAAGTGAAGGTCGAAACCCAAAAACGTCCCCAAGAAAATATCGTGGACATCCAGATTGAGGTCAAAGAACGCCCGACAGGAACATTCACAGCCGGAGCTGCTTTTAGCTCTCAGGATGGTTTGCTGGGAGTGGTCAGTATCAGCGAAGCAAATCTCTTTGGGCGTGGTCAGCGTCTTAGACTCCTTGGCCAGCTCGGTTTCCGCCGTTCGGATTTTGAACTCTCCTTTTTAGAACCCTACTTTCTGGATAGACCGGTGAGTGCCACGCTTACCGCCTTCAATCGGCGTCGCGATGTCGACAGCTTCACTTCACGAGATACGGGTGCTGGCTTCGGTTTTGGAAAAGAGGTGGGGGAATTTAGCCGCTTCACTACCCAATATCTCTTCCAGGTCGTGAATGTCGGAGATATTGCTTCCAACGCTTCTCAAGCGCTCCGTGACGAAGAAGGGACCAGCACAACCAGCTCTGTGACCGGATCGTTCACCTATGATACCCGGGATAATTTTCTCAATCCGACCAGTGGGTCTCGAACTGTCGCCAGTACACAGCTTGCAGTTTTAGGCGGCTCCAAGAATTTTTATAAGGTCGGTATTGAGACCGCCAAATATTTTCGAGTGTTCCGAGACCTGGTACTGGTGCTGCGGGGCGCTTCCGCTTTTGGTGAAGGGCTATTTGATACCGAGAGACTTCCCCTCTTTGAGCGCTTTTTTCTCGGAGGCAATCTCACTGTCCGGGGCTTTCGGTTTCAAGATATTGGCCCGAAAGATCCCAATGGTGACTCGATTGGTGGAGCTTCTGAGGTCTTTGTGAGTGCCCAGTTTGAACTCCCCATTGGGGATGTGCTCAAAGGAGTCGCTTTTCTCGATATGGGCAATGTATATGATGATGGCCAGTTTGACCCGTTAGATCTTCGGAAGGGAGCAGGTGTTGGCATACGGTTTACCACTCCGCTGGGGCCGGTAAGTCTGGACTGGGGATTTAAATTAGACCGGAAACGCGGTGAAGATCCAAGTGAAGTCCATTTTCAGATCGGAAGCGTCTTCTAAAATTTTTCTCTTCCCTCGATACACTTTTTCTTTTATAATCAAGAAAGTTTTTGTATTGTACCTCTTGACGTATCTACTCACCTCTATCTGAAGAGGAGTGGAAGAATGAAGATGTTCAGGTATCAACCGGGATCGATGAAAACAGGGGGGTTCCTCTCCCTCTTCTTGGTGCTCCTGGGAGGAACGCTTCTCCTCATAGCCTATCCTGCATGGGGAGCGGCAATCAAGATAGGGATTGTCGATCTGCAAAGAGCCCTGAATGAATCGATTGCTGGGAAACAGGCGGCGGAAGAACTTAAACGTTTTCGCGATCAGATTGCTCAACAAATAGAACAGAAACGGAAAATAAAAGAACAAAAGGAAGCCAAAATTAAACAGCTTCAGCAAGAGCTTAATAGACAGGGATTGGTCCTCAGTGAACAGGCGAAGATGGAAAAAGAGGAGACTTATCGTCGTGAAGTGCGAGAGTTACGCCGTTTTGTGGAGGACTCCAATCGTTTTGTGGAAGATTCTAATCGAGAACTGCAAGAAAAAGAAGCCCAGCTTCGTATTGCTATTCTGACTGATTTGAGTAAGATTATCGAAAAAATCGGCAAAGAGGATAAATTTTCTTTGATTTTAGAAAAAAACGACTCGCTCCTCCTCTATGCAGCCGATACCATTGATCTGACTGAGATTGTCATCAAACAATATGATGCCCAGAGCCAACGGAAGTAGAGAGGAAAACAAACAGCGAAAGGAGTGCTGTGGAAAAACGACTGGCAGAGATCGCTCTCTTAGTACAGGGAACCCTTCGGGGAGATCCGGACCGCCGTATTACCGGAGTAGCAGGCCTGGAAGAGGCACGGGAGGAAGAAGTGACCTTTATCGCTACTTCTAAATATCTCTCTCGTCTTGCTACCTCTCGGGCAGGAGCCGTGCTTGTTCCTCCCGGGATGCCCATTGATCGTGATGCTATTGAGGTCCCAAATCCGTATCTAGCTTTTGCCAAGCTCCTCGAGGTTTTCTATCCGCAAGTCGCACCGGTACCAGGGATCGATGAGCGTGCCTGGATTGCTCCAGGAGTTCGGCTTGGAAAAGGAGTAGTCTGTTATCCGTTTGTGTGTATCGAGGCCGAGGCAGAGATTGGGGATGAGGTCGTACTCTATCCAGGGGTCTTTATTGGGCGAGGAGCCAAGATAGGGGCGCGAACGATTATTTATCCTAATGTGAGCATTTATGCAGGGGTAATCGTCGGACAAGGGGTGATTATTCATAGTGGTGCAGTGATCGGGGCGGATGGATTTGGCTTTACGCGGGATGCCGAAGGGGCACACTACAAGATCCCACAGGTGGGTAATGTCTGTATTGAAGATCAGGTGGAAATCGGAGCCAATGTATGTATTGATCGGGCAAATATGAAAACAACGATTATCCGTCGGGGCACCAAAATTGATAACCTGGTCCATATTGCCCATAATGTGGAGATTGGAGAGCATTCCCTCCTTTTGGCGCAAGTGGGAATTTCTGGTAGCACTCGCGTAGGAAAACAGGTCACGCTGGCCGGACAGGTTGGGGTGCTGGATCATCTGCAGATTGGAGATCAGGCGATAGTCCTTGCCCAGTCTGGGATTGCTCGCGATGTTCCCCCAGGAGCTATTCTCACCGGGACCCCAGCGATTGATCATCACCATTGGCGTCGGGTGCAGAGCTGTATCCCAAAACTCCCAGAACTGGTCAAGAAGCTTCGTCAGCTCGAACAGCGGATTGCCACCTTAGAAAAAGGCGAGGGGAAATCGTGACCGCGATTATCATGGATGTCCAGGAAATTCAAGAGTATTTGCCTCATCGTTACCCCTTTCTCCTCGTAGATCGCATCATAGAAATCGAAAAGGAAAAACGGATTGTTGGCATTAAAAACGTTTCTTTGAACGAACCCTACTTTGTGGGCCATTTTCCAGACTACCCTATTATGCCTGGTGTCCTGATCATCGAGGCGATGGCGCAGGTAGGGGGGGTACTGGTTTTTTATACCTTAGGCCGTAAAGGCCGTAACATGGCGCTGTTCACCGGTATAGATAAGGCTCGATTTCGCACCCCGGTGGTTCCCGGGGATCAGATACGGCTGGAGCTCACGGTCCTCAAGCGCCGTGGGGACCGAATCTGGCGCTTTCGGGGAGAGGCCTTTGTCCAAGAAAAGCTGGTAGCAGAATCGGAGCTACAGGCCATTATTGCTGAGTAATTATGCAAGCGATTCATCCATCGGCTATTATCCATCCAACAGCCCATCTCGAAGAAGGGGTGACCATTGGCCCTTTTACGATCATTGGAGAGCAGGTCCATATCGGCGCAGGGACCTGTATCGGTTCCCATGTCGTTATCGAACGATGGACTACGATAGGCCGAGACTGTCTTATTGCACCAGGAGCAGTCATTGGGGGAGATCCGCAGGATAGAAAATATCAGAGACAACGCTCTTTCCTCCGCATCGGTGATCGCAATATTATTCGTGAACATGTGACGATTCATCGTTCCTCTGAGGAAGAGGGAGCGACGATCATTGGTGATGATAATTTTCTGATGGCCCATACACACGTTGCTCACGATTGTAAGATCGGGAATCATGTGACTATTGTGAATTATACCGGATTATCCGGGTATGTAGAAGTAGAAGATCGCGCTTTTATCTCTGGACATATTGCTGTTCATCAGTTTGTAAAAATCGGTTTTCTGGCCATGATCAGTGGAGCCTCACGAGTGGGGCAGGATATCCCACCCTTTATGCTCGTCGAGGGAAATCCCATTGAAATCCGCGGCCTCAACGTCGTTGGCATGCGGAGAAACCTGATTTCGCAAACAGCCAGACTCCAATTAAAACGGGCGTTCAAGATTCTCTACCGGTCCAATTTGAATACGACACAGGCTCTCCAACGGATTAAAGAAGAAATAGAAATGGGTGAAGAGGTCTCTCGTCTAGTTACCTTTATCGAAAATTCTTCTCGTGGAACCGTTCGGTAAAGGGGAGGGGTGAAACATGGGTGGAATTCGTGCGGGAGTGGTTGGCGTTGGACATATGGGGCAATACCATGTCGGTGTCTATGCCGAGCTCTTTGAGGTTGATCTGGTGGGAATCGTCGATATTCAGGCTCACCGGGTTAAAGAAATTGCTCGGAAATATAATACCCGGGGCTATACGGATTATACCGAGCTGCTGGATAAAGTCGATATTGTCAGCATTGCAGTACCGACCTCCCTCCATTACAAGATCGCTAAGGATTTTCTCCAGGCTGGAGTGCATGTCCTGCTCGAAAAACCGATGACCCATAGTCTGGAAGAAGCACGGGAACTGTTTCGGTGTGCGCAACAACAGGGAGTTGTGCTCCATATAGGCCATGTCGAACGTTTTAATGGGGCGGTGCAGGAATTAAAAAACATCGTCAAGGAACCAATCTTTATCGAGAGCCATCGTCTTGGCCCTTTTGTGCCACGGATTCAGGATGATGGGGTAGTGCTTGATCTCATGATACACGACATCGATATTATTTTGAATCTGGTTGACGTCAAGATCAAAACGATGCATGCGATGGGAGCATCTGTTTTCTCTCCTCTCGAAGATATTGCCAATGTGCAGATCCTCTTTGAGAATGGCTGTATTGCGAATATTACGGCGAGTAGAGCTACGCAGGAAAAGATCCGTACGCTGGCGATTACGCAAAGAGACGCATACATCTTGTTGAATTATACAGACCAGGATATCCGTATCCATCGACAGGCCTCTTCCGAACATATTCTCACGCGCGAACAGCTTCGTTATAAACAGGAGTCATTTATCGAGCGGATCTTTGTCCACAAAGATAATCCTCTCAAGCTAGAGATCAAACATCTGATTCATTGTGCTATGGATGGAGAACCACGAGTGGTCTCTGTGGATGATGAACTCTACTCTCTCCAAGTAGCCCTCGATATTGTCGAACGGATCCGCCAACACAGCACCCCTCATCTGAGCTTTGCAGGGCAGTAATCCTCTAGAAAGAGAACGCATGAGATGTCTTCCAAGCGTCTGGGTCTAATCGCTGGAGAAGGGAATTTACCAATAGTGGTAGCTGGGGTAGCGTGTGAGCGAGGGTATGAGGTAGTAAGTATCGCCTTGACCGAGCAGATTGCTACACCGCTCGGTTCCCTCTCTGCACGGCTGTACCAATTTGCTCCGGGGCAAGTGAGCCGTATTCTCAAAACGCTTCGAGAAGAAAAGGTTCGAGAACTCCTGTTGATCGGTAAGATCGATAAGCGCATCCTCTTTGATCGTCTACGTTTTGATCTTCGAGCCTTGCGTATCCTGCTCCGCCTGCGCAAACAAGATGATGATACCTTGCTCAGCACGCTCATTCACGAACTGGAACAAGAAGGGTTTCAGGTACTGAGCCCGCGGACCTTTCTCGCAGATCGCTTCCCAGCCAAAGGAGTGTTGACCACACGTCAACCTACACCACGCGAATGGCAAGATATTGAATATGGGATGACTATGGCCAAAGCGATCGGCCAGCTCAGCATCGGCCAGACGCTAGTGATCAGGGATCGGGTAGTGGTAGCAGTTGAGGCCCTGGAAGGGACAGACGAAACGATTAAAAGGGGCTGTACTTTGGCCGGAGAAAAGGCTGTGGTAGTGAAAGTCAGTCGTCCCCAGCAAGATATGCGTCTCGATGTGCCTACAGTGGGGTTACGTACTGTTCAGTGCATGGCGGATGGGAAGGCGACAGTATTAGCCATCGAAGCAGAGAAAACCTTACTCGTCGATGCCGAAGCGATGTTGACCCTGGCCGAACAGGCCGGGATTAGTATCGTAGCGGTTTAAGACGTAGGTTACAGATTTGTTCTATCTGGAGAAGAAGGATAAGGTCTATGAAGTGCTGGAAGCTCTACCAGAGAATCTTCTATGGACTTATTATAGTTTTCAGTAGCTTAGCCCTGGTAGGCTGCAATGCAGATCTGTGCTTTATTGGCTGTCAGAAAAACTCCGATGCGAATGCCCAGCCGGTTCCTCCTCCACCAGAAGACGAGCCGGACAATGTCTTCATTCCTCGGGGGAGCTTTACGGCTAGATATAGCAACAGTGACATAGGAGGAGGAACAAATAATATTGTGCAGCGTGCCATTGGGATCAGAGTAACGCGAAATCAACGGAATCTGGGTGACCTCTTTCTCTCCTTCTCTTTTTTTCCAATAGATCTGGCCAACCTCTCTCCTCAACAGGAGATAGGACGAGCAGTGCTCTCTATTTTGATCCCTGAGGAGGATATTGTCCAGGATCAGGATATTCAGATTACCAGAACGCGGCCTTCAAATTTTGAGCCGAGTGCCACGTATACTGAAGAAGGGGATACCCCCTTTACCGCAAACACGGTGAACGGTATCATCAGGGTTCAGATTGTGGAGGAAAACAATCAGGTCACAATCAGTGGGACATTTCAGGATTTTACCTTTACCAGTGGCGGCAGCACTCGTATCCTGACCGGGGGCAGCTTTTCTGCCTTTGTTGATCTGAATCCCGCCGAAGAGGGGTTTCAATTTACAGAATCACGAGAATAAAGGAGAGTGTAGAGGAGAAAGACTGATGAAAAAACGAGCTGCCTTCTATACTCTTGGCTGTAAATTAAACAGTTATGAGACAGAAGCGATCAAAGGCAGTTTTTATGCGCATGATTATGAAATTGTAGACTACCATGCAGTGGCAGATGTCTATGTTATCAACACCTGCAGTGTGACGGAACGGAGCGATGCTAACGCCCGACAGATCATTCGTCAGGCAGTGCGTACCAATCCCCATGCCCTGATTGTGGTCACCGGATGTTACGCGCAACGTGATCCAGAAGCGCTTGCTCGCCTGGAAGGGGTCAGTTTAGTTTTGGGTAATGCGGAAAAGAGCGAATTGTATCGGTTTGTAGACCAGGCCCTGCAGAAGAAAGTTTCCTCTCGCCCCCAGATTCATGTCCGCAATCTGTTGCGAGATTCCACACAGAATTTTGCTTTTCCTTCCACCGAGGCGGCGGCATATAGCCGATTTACCAGAGCTACCATCAAGATCCAGGATGGATGTAACGAATTCTGTTCGTTTTGTATTATTCCTTACACGCGTGGCCGGAGTGTGAGCCGTCCCATTGAAGAGGTTGTCATACACGCCCGTCATCTGGTCGAGAATGGCTATAAAGAGATCGACCTTACCGGTGTCCATACAGGGAGCTATGGGCAGGATCTGGGGAAAGGAATCACTCTGCTGACTCTGTTGCAGCGCCTTGAGCAGATTGAGGGACTCCAGCGGATTCGCCTCAATTCGGTAGAACCAAGCACGGTGTCTGAAGAATTGATCGATTTTGTAGCTAGCTCGCAGAAAATCTGTCCGCATTTTCATATTCCCTTACAAAGTGGGGACGATGAGATCTTAAGGCGGATGAAGCGAAACTATGACTCTGCCTACTATGTGGATCTCATACAGCGGATTCATCAACGTATGCCCGATTGTGCCCTGGGAGCAGATATTATTGTAGGGTTTCCTGGAGAAGAAGACCACCACTTTGCACATACGAGAGAGCTGGTAACACGGCTCCCGTATACGTATCTTCATGTGTTCAGTTATTCAGGCCGCAAGGGCACCCCTAGCGTCAAATATCCAGGGCAGGTGCATCCTAAGATCATCAACGAGCGGAGTGCTGTCCTGCGTGCGCTTGGCCAGCAGAAAAAAAATGCCTTTGCCCAGCGCTTTGTCGGACGGACCCTGGATGTGCTTATCGAGGGGAAACAGGACAAAGAGAGTGGATGTTTTACGGGGCTGAGCGAAAACTATATTCGCATTATGGTGGATGCTCCAGCTTCCCTGGTGAATGAAATTGTGCCGGTGGAGATTATCCAGGTAGAGAACGAGCGGGTATTTGGCCGTCTCACTCCAGTAAGCCTTTCCACAAAATCTCTGTAGCCCTCTGCGCTCCCGTTTCGAAGCACAGCACTTGCGGGCAAAGTGTCTGCTGCAACGGCTGGTTGGAGGATAAACCGCTTGTCCTGACGCCATGTGGCCTGACCAGGCACAGATCAGGTCCCCACCAGTTCTCCCCACACTGAATAGGAGTTCGTGCCTCGCGTGCGATGAGCACATGCCCAGCGTAGTCGTGAGCAAGCGTCGGCTCTTCAACCCAGGTGAGACCCTCACTGCCGAGCACCCGAAGGCGCTCTACAGCCTTTGCTGGTGTGAGGCACTGGTTATAGTCCACCATAATGGCCATCTCATCTCCCGCAGCCTTGCGCATAGCACGCACAACGGCAACGTCTTCTTGCACAGTCGGGTAGCCAATCTTGGCCTTGATACCCGTGAATCCCTGTGTTGCCCAATCTTCAGCAGCTTTTGCGCATCCTTGCACGCCATCGTACCCAATTGCACCATAGGCGCGAACAGACTTCTCCACTCCACCCAGCAACCGCACCAGTGGCAGGTTGTGCACACGGGCCAGCTCATCCCACAGGGCCATGTCTATCGCGGCGAGTGCGATACCAACAAGGCCTTGCGTCCCAAGCAATCGTAATCGCGTGGTGAATTTGTGTTCGACTTCAACTTCCTCTGAATAAAAACTTACTCTTTTGCTAAGTGTTCCACTCCTTGCTTAAACGCCCGCAAAATTTTGACAGCCGTATCTGTGGGTACCGAACAACCGGGAGTAATCATCATCCCTTTTGTACCCAGAGTCCGAACGGTTTCTGAAATTTGGGAACGGATATCTGCTGGGCTCAGACGGCTGGTCATCCTCTCATCCACTCCCCCTAAGATACAGGCCGAGAAGAGCTCCCGTCCCTGCACGAGTGTAGGCAGGGTATAGTGACTTGACCAATTGACTGCATGTGCAGGTAAATCACGCAAAGTTTCATAGAAGAGGTTCTCGCCATGTATATGGAGAATATTGAAGCTCCCCACTTCCTGTACAGCTTCTAATACCATCTTATCGTAAGGCTTGACCATGGTGGTATATTCTGCTTCAGTCATAACCTGTTTGGTCGCTGCGGCGACCGAGAAGAAGATCCCGGCAGCACCACGCTCTATTGCAGCAATACCATAGCTTGCTAGGGTCTGAGCAATGACGTGTAACCCGTGTTTGAGCGCCTCTGGTGCTTCGCGCAGATGTCGAAGCACAATATCTCCCCGTGAGAGTCGGGCAGCCGTCGTCCAGGGGCTAAAGATGGTATCCACAAACCAGGCTTCTCCCTGTAAAGCCTGATTGATCTTGGTCAGGGCCTTGAGTTGTTCCTGAAAGCCACTCTCCTCTGGGGTCAAAGGTTCCAGAGCATACCAGTCTTCGGGAGTACTGATGGATTCGAGACCAGGCGGGAGGGCATAAGAATAATCATTCATTACTTTGAGCCAGTCTACATCATAGGCCTTATAAAAGCCTAGCTCTGCTTCTGCGTGTACCGAGCCCTCCATGTGTTGTAAGCCAAAGTGATACCAGAAGCTAAAGGGAGGGCGATCCACTTCCTCTCCCTGCAAAGCGGCTTTTACTCGCTCGATTTTGTGCATGACTTCTCCTTACCAGCACTAGATAGATGCTTGAAATGGGTAAACGATATGTGAAGACACTATATCAGAAAACCCGGCTCCTGTCCATGCCTCTCAAGAAGAGTGGCCCGTACGAACCACTTCCCAGGCTAAATGCTGGAGTTCTGGAGCAATGAGCTTCTCCCAGGCTAAAGACACGGCAGCCGGTGAGCCTGGAGTAGAAATGACTATTTTGTTCCGATATACCCCAGCAGTTGCTCGGGAGAGCATCGCCGCCGCTCCTACTTGTTGATAGCTGAGCATTCGGAAGAGCTCTCCAAAACCTGGAAGGGTCTTGGTTAATTTCCGCTGGAGTACATCAAAAGTGGTATCACGTGGGGCAATGCCTGTCCCGCCATTGAACAGGATGACCTGAGCCTCACTGGCCGCGAGTTCCTCCAAAACAGTTTCTACCTGAACAGGTTCATCCTTAATCAAACGGTAAGCAACCACGTTGTGTCCTAAATGGCTAATCTGCTCACGTAGGTAAGCGGCGTTTACATCCGTCTCTGGGGTACGGGTATCACTCACTGTCACCAGAGCCACTGCTACTGGACCACGTTCAGCAGCAAGGGCTTTATGTTGTGGTGTAGAGGATTGTTTCTCTGCATTTCGACTCATTAAGTTATGCTCCTTTTTTGATAATCCCTGTCCAATCTCTGTCCTATCCCTCTTTTTTGGACTGTCCGGCTCTTCCTGGGGAAGTCAAGGGGTATCATTGCATGGAGACCCACGGGAAGACCCTGTTCAGACGGTTAACTCCAGGATATACAACCCTCCCTTAACCCGATCAATGGCGTAGATGATTCGATGTTCATCCACATAGACATCATTGATTTGAATAGCACCTGCTAGAGAGCCCTCGGGAGCCGGTGGAATATAGTAGCCTATTTCCTGAGGGTGAAAAGGGTTCGTGATATCATAAACCCACACTCCGGCATTGAAAAAAGCTCCAAACACCAGAGTATCGGAACGAAAAGAGGTGGGAAGGGGTTGATTTTCACGAATATTATGCGTACCAAAACGCCCTCCACATTTGGCAAAGACCTCTACCGGAGGGAGTGGAAGAGAACCGACTATAATGGGATTGGTTTCCACACTGGCATCCACCACCCAGGTGAGTTTAGGCCAATCTTGCCCATCCGTCCGGATCGCCTCATCGGTGACCAGCAAGAGCTCTCGCTCGAAGATGGGCACCACTGTATGAGTAAAACCTGGTAGAGGGGGATGATAGTCGAGACGACTGACCAGTTTTGGCTGACTCATATCGGCAATATCCAGGATCAAAAGCCCCCCATCAATATACCCTACATAAGCTCGATCTGGTCGCTGTGGATAGACATTAGTATTATGAGTGCGGAACCCTGCATCGAGCTTATGACGAGCCGGAGGGAACACCTCATCCCCTTGACGGGTCCCTGGTAACCACCAGCGCCCCGCCTCGACCGGTTTGGTCGGATTACGTACGTCTACGATGGTGTAGAATTGATCATCTTTCATTCCCAAAGCCTCCCAGATCGTGATGACTGAGCAGACGCATATTTTGGGATTCAGCGCTATTCGCCTTTTCTGAAACTTGCATGGTATTCTCCTTTGTGCGCACATTCCACAACGGTGCTGGTACAGAACATATATTGAGTCTCACGCTCTGGCCATGAGACGTCCTTCGCTTTGCTTCAGGAGTAAAGGGCGACTCAGAATCAGTCTTTAGATACGGTCTTCAGAAAAGTAAAGAGCAGGTCAGTCATACATCTCGACAGCGACAGCCACCGCCTCGCCACCTCCTAAACAGAGGGAGGCAATTCCGCGGCTGAGATGACGATCCTTCAGCGCATAAAGCAAAGTAGTGAGTATCCTCGCCCCCGTTGCTCCCAGGGGATGCCCCAGCGCAATAGCTCCTCCATGTACATTAACTTTATCCCAATCCCAGCCCATATCAGCCAGAGCATACCCATTGGCCAGTATCTGAGCAGCAAAAGCCTCGTTGAGTTCGATTAAGTCCACCTCTGTCAGTGTCCAGCCGATCTTCTTCAGGAGACAGGGAATCACTTTCGCGGGAGCATCAAAAATGTAGCGGGGTTCTACTGCAACCTGGGCATATCCAACAATACGGGCGAGCGGAGGAGTACCTATCGCTCGAGCCCTGGTCTGGCTGGCTACCACAAGTGCTGCGGCTGCATCGTTGAGACCTGGAGCATTACCAGCCGTGACTTTGCCATCGGGCTTAAAGGCTGGTTTGAGCTGGCGCAAGGCTTCGAGAGACGTATTTCGACGCGGAGTTTCATCATGGCGTACCACCGTCACCTGGCCTTTAAGGTCACGAACGGTGATCGGGACAATTTCCGCTTCAAATTTCCCCTTGTCCATAGCCTCAATAGCCTTCTGATGGCTGGATAGGGCGAAACAATCCATTGCCTCACGGGTCACCTTATATTCATCAGCGATAAACTCCGCTGCATTACCCATAGCCCAGTCTTCAAAAGCACACCATAAGCCATCAACAATCAAAGCATCCCTGAGCTCCGTATGTCCATAACGAAGCTGACCGAGGCGCCCCTCCACAAGATGAGGAGTTTGGCTCATACTCTCTACTCCTCCAGCGACGAATAATTCTCCGTCACCAGCCCGGATAGCCTGTGCCGCCAGCATAACCGCTTTGAGACTTGCCCCACAGACCTTGTTGATAGTACAGGCTCCTACACTCGGGGGGAGTCCCCCAAAGATGGCTGCTTGACGGGCAATATTTTGGCCTAAACCAGCGGAAACAACATTTCCCATGAACACCTCATCGATATCGGCCAGACGTGGTAAAGCAGCCCGTTCTACGGCAGCACGCACTACGGTTGCGGCTAATTCGGAGGCTGGAATATGACTCAATGCTCCTTGAAAACGACCAATAGGGGTACGGACAGCGCTTAAGATCACCGCTTCGTCAAATCCCTTTGTATGCATAGTAATTCTCCTCTTCCTCTCTCAATGATATCATGGAAGCGAGCAGGTTGTCGTTACCCTTTCTTCAAATCATAATAGTTTCCCTTGTACTCTTCTTGTCCTCCAACATGGTTGTCCGTCACCTCTGGTCCCTCCCAGTAAACATTGCGAAGCAGGCAAGGGGAGATGGGTCTCCCGGTCTAACCCCGGCTGAACCTGCTGGTGGTGCGGTACCATTACCAGAGGTTGACACCTTGAAACTTAGTCCACAATTATCATGCTATATCCTTGGTAATAATTCTACAAGACATTCTCTGGTTCTTGTCAAATTTTCTCTTTCTCCGCTTAACCTGGAATGGTCCTTTCTGATCCCTCTACTGGTACATTCGAAACCAGATGACCAGTTTCCTCACGTGCAAACCCGGGAGAAAGCTTTGGTCCTGGGCAGATACTTGGAGAGCGCAAGCAAACTGCTCATTTACACAGCGGAGGCACAACCTGGGCTCACGGTGCAGGCAAACTTGCTCCGAAAGGACTCCTGAAATGTACTCGTGGGTAGGAAGATCGAGGAATATTTTTCTATTGACGCAATTATACCGGCTCTCTATTATACTATCTGCACTATGCTTTTCTTTGTTATACTGCTCCTGCAAAAGTATATTGTCCGTGGAATGAGGTTGAGAGCCACGCCATGAACGATTGAAGACCATTTTCTTATAGGCAAAACTTGTATAGGAACAGAGTTCTTTTCCGAATACCTCATTGCAGAAGGAACGAAAACTATGGATCGTCGAGATATTCTAGCTGAGCGCTCGATAGAAAAAGGACGTGGCTATGTCCCTGCCGTTAGTGTGACTCCTGGTCGTTTACTCTTTACTGCTGGGCTGACCGGACGTGGTACAGATGGGAAAGTTGTTCCAGGAGGAATGGCTGCCCAGACCCGTCGAGCTTTCGAACGGTTGCAAGCGGTGCTCGAACGAGCTGGAGCAAGCTTTCGCGATGTGATTAAGCAACTGGTTTTTGTCACAGATCTTGAAGCGTATAATGCCAGTGGACGAGCAGCTCGTTCTTCCTTCTTTGGAGAGGCGCGGCCAGCCTCCACCGGCCTGGTCGTCCGTCGTTTGGCCGATCCGGCGATGCTCATCGAAGTAGAACTGGTTGCGGATCTTTCTGACTCCCCTTCTGGTAAACCTCTCCTAGAGAAGTTTAACGCTGAAGACCATGGCATGGATTTCTATCAAGGGGTGATTGTCAATGGTGGAAAGCTTATCTATCTCGCCGGACAGGTAGCCAACAACCCGGATGGCTCTGTGGAGGGAATAGGGGATCTGGGACGGCAAGCCCGAAAAGTGTATGAAAATATTGGACACATCCTCCGGGCAGCAGGGGCTACTCCCGGGAGTGTAGTCAAAGAAACCACCTGGGTGCTGGATATTCTGGCCTGGCAACAGTATGGCTCAACAGCGCGACGCGATTTTTATCAGGGAGAGTTTCCAGCCTCGACTCTTATTGAGATCCCGGGTTTAGCCCGATCAGAGTTCCTGGTCGAGATTGAAGTGATTGCAGCGGTGGCGTAAAAAAGAGGAGAACAGAGTATGGCCTATACGACAATTGAATCGAATGATGCCAAACCGGTCGCCAATTACAAGATGGCCACGCGCATGGAGAGTGGCCGGCTGGTCTACATCTCCGGACAGGTTGCCTGGGATGCGGAGGGGAATATTGTGGGGAAGGGGAAAATAGAAGCCCAGGCCAGGCAGGTATTCCGGAATTTGCGGCAGGTGCTGAGAGAAGCAGGGGGAGACCTGAAGGATCTCATCAAAATCACCACCTATATTACCAGGATAGAGCACTTTCCTGCGATTATCGAAGCTCGGAAGGAATTTTTTCCCGGTCAGCTTCCTGCGAGTACCCTTATCGTAGTCAAGAGTCTGTTTCATCCAGACTTTCTCATTGAGGTGGAAGGGATCGCCGCCATTGACTCCCCTTCCTCATAGAGGATACAGGGGCGCAACCTTTTCCCACTAAGGGGGGAGAAGGTGTCCACCCCTGAACTCGTAGAGGAAGAGTGGGATAGAAGAGTGTATAGAGAAGAGTCCTGACCAGGAGAAAGGGGACATTATGCCAGCACGAACTGGACAACAGTACATAGAGAGTTTGAAAAAACAACCCCCAAACCTGTGGATTCAGGGAGAGCGGGTTAAAGATCCTGTTGAGCATCCTGCTTTCCGCAACATCATCCAATCTATTGCCGCTCTCTACGATATGCAGCATGACCCATCGCGGAGAGAGGAGATGACCTATACCTCACCCACCAGTGGGGAACGAGTAGGGATCTCTTTTCTCCTCCCGAAAACAACGGAAGATCTTGCGCGCCGTAATCAAATGATGAAATACTGGGCAGACTACAGTTTGGGAATGGTTGGCCGTTCTCCCGACTACCTTAATGTCGCCTTGATGGCCTGTGCTGCAGCAAGTGATTACTTTGCCCAAAATGATCCCCGACATGGGGAGAATATTAAAGCGTACTATGAACTGGTGCGGGAGAATGATCTTTGTCTGACCCATGCCCTTACCAACCCGCAGGTCAACCGGGCCGCTGGCGTGACCGGACAACCTGAGCCATATATCCCAGTAGGAGTGGTCTCTAAAAATAGCAAAGGTGTTATAGTACGTGGAGCCCGGATGCTCGCCACGTTGCCGGTAGCGGAGGAAATTATGGTGTTTCCTTCCACTCTGCTCCGGGCAGAGGAAGGTGCTGACAAATATGCTCTGGCTTTTGCTATACCGACTTCTACCCCGGGGTTGCTCTTCCTCTGTCGAGAAAGTTTGGATCTTGGTAAACCGCATGTCGATCATCCCCTTGGCTCACGTTTTGAGGAGATGGATGCTATGGTGGTTTTTGACGACGTGCTGGTGCCATGGGAGAGACTTTTTATTCTGGGCGATATAGAACTCTGCAATAACCTGTTCAAAGAGACGAATGCGGTCTTGCATATGGCTCAGCAGGTTGTGGTGAACAAGATCGCCAAAACAGAAGCAATTCTTGGAGTCGCCTCGTTGATGACCGAAATGGTAGGTGCTGATCATTTTCCGCATGTGCAGGAGAAGATTGCAGAAATCATCCTCACCCTGGAAACTCTGCGCGCTTTTCGGCGGACAAGCGAAGTGGATGCCTCTCTAGATCGGTACGGCGTGATGTGCCCGGCTCGGGGACCACTCGATGCTTCACGGAATCTCTATCCCCGGCTCTATCCTCGACTCATCGAGATTTTACAACTCCTGGGGGCGAGTGGGCTGATGATCTTGCCTCCCAGTGTGGATCTTCAAAGTGAAGTGGCGCCTTACATTGAGCGCTATCTGCAGGGACGGAGTGCTCCGGCGCGGGAACGGATCCCGCTCTATCGGTTAGCGTGGGATATCTGTATGAGTGCTTTCGGTACCCGGCAAGTCCTCTATGAACGCTTTTTCTTTGGCGACCCGGTACGGATGATGAGTGCTCTGTACACAATCTATGACAAAGAGCCTTATAAAAAACGGATACGTGGCTTTCTGGACTCCAGCGATGATGAAGCCCCGATGTCTTGAAAGCCTGAAATCCACACCCGATACAGCCGGTTCGTAGAACAAAGAATCTCATAGTCGTGCAGTCATTCGAAAGAGAACCTGCGCTTCGCTACGGGATGACAATGGACTTCCCTGCGCTTCGCTGCGGGATGAGAAGAGAGAAAACTTGCTTTGAGGACATTTTGGAGTCAGGAGGACCCAGCCATGAGGCAGCCAGTAAACATCCTCCGGGTAGGACATATTGAATACCGGGTAACCGATCTGGAAAAAGCACGGGAGTTTTACGTAGATCTTCTGGGGTTCGTGGAAACAGCCTGTGATGAAGATCATCTCTATTTGAGAGCCATTGAAGAACGAGAACATCACAGCTTTGTCTTACGAAAAGCCGCTACGCCAGGTGTTTCGCATATGGCCTTTCGGGTAGCAGATCCTGAGGATCTCAAGAGCTTAGAGATCCTCTGTAGTGAGCAAGGCTTACCATTTCGCTGGATAGCCGAGGGAGAAGAATTAGGACAAGGCATAGCTCTCCGGGTGCAGGATCCCGCCGGTCTTCCTCTGGAGTTTTATCATGAGATGCAACCGGCAGAATGGCTCCTGCAGCGGTTTGATCACTACCGGGGAGCTCACATCATGCGGTTGGATCATTTCAATTGCCAGGTACCCCAGGTCGAGACGGCCTATCGCTGGTATACCGAGAGCCTGGGATTCTTTTGCTCCGAGTATACGGAAACCGATGGCCCAGAAGCCTCCCTCTGGGCAGCCTGGCTCCATCGCAAACAGAATGTCCATGACCTTGCGCTGATGAATGGGATTGGTCCCCGTTTGCATCATGCCGGGTTTTGGGTTGCGGAGACCTTAAGCGTGATCCGTGCCTGCGATATTCTGGCCAGTGCTGGTTATCAGGGAGCAATCGAGCGAGGACCAGGACGACATGGCATCTCAAATGCTTTTTTTCTCTATCTGCGTGATCCAGATGGGAATCGGATCGAGCTCTATACCGGCGATTATCTCATTGCCGATCCAGATTGGAAACCGATTCGCTGGAGTATCAATGACCCGAAACGCGCCACATTCTGGGGACATGCTCCTCCACCGAGCTGGTTTAATGAAGCTTCTCTGGTAGAATCGATTATCACCGGGGAGTTTATTACGCCTACCGCTCCTCGTCTCAAAGATCGACCAGATTTTGTGACCTGAAAGGCTGGAAAGGAGAAAAAGTGAAAATTACCGATGTCAAAGCCACCTGGCTGCGGTATCCGATTCCGGAAGATAAACAGCATGTGAGTGATTTTGGTCGTCTGACCACTTTTGATATGACTTTGGTAGAAGTGGTAACCAATGAGGGAATGAGTGGGTTCGGTGAAGCCAAAGCCCAGGTGGGAAGCGCCAGCGACAACCATGCGCTTCTGGCTGTCATCACCAAAGAACTTAAACCGCTGCTCGTCGGACGCGACCCTCGACAGATCAGCGCTCTGTGGGAGGAGATGTATAATGGAGTACGGGCGCATTATGCCCTGAGTCGGGGACGAGGCTTTCCAGTCCTGGGGCGGCGTGGACTCACTATTTCAGCGATGAGTGGGATCGATATGGCTCTGTGGGATATTTTGGGCAAATCTTTAGGGGTACCGGTATACCAGTTGCTGGGAGGGAAATGCCGGGAAGCTTTGCCTGCTTATGCCAGTGGAGGTTGGGCCGATGCAAAAGGGATTGGTGCTCAGTTGCAAAGCTATATCGACCGTGGGGGATTCCGGGCAGTCAAGATGCGTGTAGGGGTTATGGATGGAGATGTCAACACCTCGGCCGAACGGGTCCAGGCTGCTCGTGAGTTTCTGGGTCCAGAGGTGGGGATCATGGTGGATGCCCATGGGACCTTCAGTGTACGGGAAGCTCAACGCTTTGCGCATAAAGTGGAAGACTGCGATCTGACCTGGTTTGAAGAACCAGTGAATGCTGATGATAAGGCTGGTCTGGCAGAGGTGCGTGCCAGCACGGATATCCCTATTGCCACCGGTGAGAGTGAATTTACCCGCTTCGATTTTCGTGACCTGATTACCTTAGGCGCTGTGGATATTGTGCAACCCGATCTGGCCATTATGGGTGGCATTACCGAAGCGGTACGCATCGCTGCTCTGGCCAGTGCTTTTCAGCTCACCGTGGCCCCCCATCTCTGGGGCTCAGCGCTCCTCTTTTACTCCGGGTTACAACTGGCTGCAGCGACTCCAAACTGTACTATTCTGGAATATTCTTTAGGTTTTAATCCGATGCTGCATGAGCTGGCTGTCGAACCACCGGTAGTTCGAGAGGGGTGGATGTATATCCCGGATAGACCTGGGCTGGGAGTGACGATTAACCCGGAATTTGTGCAGAAATATCAGGTACAGTGACCTGATGCTTTGTTCAGGAAGTTCTGAGGAGTTGTCATGCTGAGCCAAAGAGGTTTAAGATATCATTCTGAGCGAACGGAGGACTCAGGCCATGGCACATCCTCAGATTATGAAGGAGGCCATAAACGAAAAGGCTCCGCAGAGGAGAGGAACATCGTTACTGGCGTAGGAGGAAGACATGGAGTATGGATTGTTCATGATGCCGCTGCATCCACCGGAGAAGTTGACGGCACAGGCATATGATGAAGATCTCGAACTGGTGGTCCTGGCAGATCAGCTTGGATACAAAGAAGCCTGGATTGGAGAGCATATCTCGTTACCCTGGGAGAACATTGCTGCCTCAGAACTCTTTATTGCGAAAGCCTTGCCCCTGACCGAACGGATCATATTTGGAACCGGTGTGGTGTTGCTCGCACAGCATCATCCGGTGAACGTGGCGAGCCGAATTGCCTGCCTAGACCATCTGGCGCATGGGCGTCTCTACTTTGGGATTGGCTCTGGGGGGGCAGCCTCAGATGCGGAGCTGCTCAATATTGTGCCTGCCGAACGCGGATCAATGACCCGCGAGGCTATCGATATTATTCTGAAAGTGTGGACCGAAGAGCCCCCTTTTGAATACAAGGGGAAATACTGGCAGGTCAAACTGGAACACTCCTATCCCGATAAGGGACTGGGGGTCTTACTCAAACCCTATCAAAAACCCTATCCTCCTATTGCCGTGGCCGGTTTGAGTCCAGAGTCTTCCACGTTGCGTCTGGCTGGAGAGCGAGGCTGGATCCCGATGAGCAGCAACTTTCTGCCCGAGTGGATTTTGCAGAGCCACTGGAAAGCCGTCGAGGAAGGAGCAGCCGCAGTGGGAAAAACGGTGGATCGGAAGACGTGGCGCATTGCACGGGAGGTTTACGTGGCTGATACCACAGAAGAGGCGAGGGAATACGCACTCAACGGCGCTATGGCTCGAGCATTTGAAGAATACTTTTTGCGATCCTTGAGACATTCGAATCGGCTGGGACTGTTTAAGCGAGACAAAACCATGCCCGATGACCAGGTTACGGTAGAGTATCTAACCGATCAGATCTGGATCGTTGGAGATCCTGAGGAGTGTATTCGCAAGATCCGTACCCTTTACGAAGCAGTGGGAGGATTTGGAACGCTCCTCATGATCTGTCATGACTGGGATACAAAGGAAAAATGGATCCGCTCCATGGAGCTATTTGCCAATAAAGTTATGCCGGCGTTAGCAGAGTTGTAATACGAATTTGCTATCAGAGAATGGCCATCGAGAGAGCAAAGGCAGCCCCTTCTTTATGGCCATCAGCCGGTGCAAGGTTAACCGTTGTACAACCTCTTTAAAAATAGCGGACCAATTTCTGGTCTTGAGGAATTTCAGCCAAGAAGAAATATGGTATATCAGGGGATCTACTCGCTAGAAGGCTGATTGTTGAGCTGTTGAGTGGACTGTACGAAGAGATGGCCATTTGTGAGAGGACCCTGATCAAAAATTTTTTTGTATATCTTGGGGGTTTGTATAAGCAAACGCGCATATTGTTTGGATTGCTCACTCAAGTAGTATCCTTCTCCCAGTTCGTCTTCACTGAAAATGCTTCGCTTTGCCTTTATTTTATACCCAAGAAAAGAAGCAAAAAACGCTTCGAGCTTACTGAGATTATCCATGCGATAGGTCACCAGAAAAATATATGCATTGTGCATATCATAAAGAATCTCTGCTTTTTCGATAGTGATCGTACGGCGGTCCCCGCTTTTTGCATTCACGGCGTGGCCAGAGAAGATAAGCCCGGTAAAAATGGTTCCGTACCCAATCAGCATTCCATCCTTTTGTATAAGGGTGAATTCTTCTCTCTCGGCTAACCTTCTATCGGGGTGTGGGCGCACAATAGGAATGCGGGAGACGGCAATATTAGCCTCTGCAAAATATTTTTCGTATTCCTGCCGTTTTGCGTTTTCATTCCAGTTGATAAGCTGGGAAAACGGATACTTAAGCACTGGCAGTGCTCCTGAATGAGTGAACAGGACGATACACACAATTCCTCCAACGATGCGGTAGAGTTTTTTCATTTATGACGCTCCCTTGGTCAAAGACCTTAAAGGGCCTTGAGCCTTTTTTGAACTATGATCCGGATTTTCTTAATTCTCTGGGTAGAACTTGCATTTTTTATGCCACTGGAAGACCGGAAAATGGAAAGCCTTCTTCTACTGGATTCAGATCCACAAAAGCAGCAAACCTGCCGTTGGTAAGGACAGAACTTTTCCTGTCATCGATAAAGGCAAACTCGAATCTCCCACTGATCTGATAATTCTCTATAGAACCGAAAGTTGACCGAGCCCGTCACCGTGGTGGCTATAAACGGTGTATCCCCTTCCTCGGTATATATGACGCTGGGATGCACGTGTTGGAGGGGGGTATTCTCACAGAAGCAAAGATCCCTTCCTATCGCAATAGCTGGCTTGAGTCAAGGGTCATTATAGGGTTAAGCAGAGGTGTCCTTTGCCGAATTCGTTAGAATCTGTAACATTTCGGCATGAATGATCCCATTGGACGCTACGGTTTCTCTCTGCATAGGGTGAAAAGGCTTTCCCTGAAAATCAGAGACTTGTCCCCCTGCTTCCTGAATAATAAGCCCAGCAGCGGTAATATCCCAGGGATGGAGCCCCTTTTCCCAGAAGCCATCTAAACGTCCAGCAGCGATGTAGCAGAGATCAATGGCTGCGCTTCCCGCGCGTCGAACCCCCTGTGCCTGGATACTAAAGGTGACAAAATCATGGAAAACGGGGGAACCGGGATAGAGGTAAGGGCCGGTGAAACCGGTAGCCAGTAAACTATCCTGTAACGTCTTCGTTGTGGATACAGTGATTTTACGTCCATTGAGACAGGCTCCTTTGCCGCGTACCGCGATGAAGAGTTCGTCAAGTACCGGCGCATACACTACCCCAAGCAAACCCTCTCCTTGTTGCTCTAACCCGATAGAGACGGCAAAAAAGGGAAAACCATGAGCATAGTTGGTGGTACCGTCCAGCGGATCGATCACCCAGCGCGGCACATTCGTATGGTCAGTGTTTATCCCCTCTTCGGACAAAACCGCATAGTCAGGAAAATGTTTGGTCAAATACGAAAGAATGACCTGCTGTGCCTGGAGATCCATAGTGGTGACCAGATCTTTGGCCCCTTTATAGCTGATCTCCTGTCCCTGTCCAAAGTGCTGGTGCAGGATCTTTCCAGCTTCCTGAGCGGCTGTAACCGCTACCTGTACCCACTGCTGTTCTTCTCCGTGTAACCCCATGATCTGTATGAAATCGCTGCTCACATTTACTCCTTCCACGTCTGTCGCTTTGCTCAGCTTAGACTCTGTCCAGAAGCGGATCCTGACCTTCTTCTCCGAAAAACCTTGCAGCTTCTCTCTTCTATGGATCGCTTCACCTCTCTCTGTTCTTGACATCATGGCTACTATACTGCTAACCTGACTAAAAAGCAACTTCTGATTGACAGGAGAAGCGGTATGCTCTCCACCTTTTTTCCGCCCATTTCCGGGCTGGATTTGAGTCCTGGGCCGGAGCGATCTATGTCGTCGCCGAACCGAGTGTACACAATCCCACTACTGGCAAGTTGCCCTTCCGTCGGCTCGGACGCAAACTCTATCCACTTGACGATATTTAGTTCTCTGCAAGGCACTGGAGAGCAAGAGTGCTCTGGCGAAATATTTCTTTGCTCTCTGAACTGCTCCCTGCAAAACTGTCCCGGTTGCCTCTAGCGCTGACCACTGGTTAAGACAATTCCTCGTATGATCCGTTTCTGCAGGAGCACGAAGAGGAACAGAGCGGGGAGGGTAGCTAAAAAGGCACCGCTCATCAGCAGACCATAATTCACATCATAAGCCCCTTGCAGGTGTTTGAGTCCGATAGGAAGCGTGAGCATTTCCGGCTTCTGCAGGGCAATCAACGACCAGAAAAACTCATTCCAGGCAAAAAGGAACATGTAGATGGCAAGCGCAATGAAAGCCGGTCGAGAGACCGGGAGAATGATATGCCAGAGTACCCGCAAACTGCCACAGCCATCTACCCGCGCTGCATCCTCTAACTCTTGAGGGATATTGATAAAAAACTGTCGAAGGAGAAATGTGCCGATCGGCATAGCCACAAAAGGGAGAAAGATCGCTGGATAGGTATTGAGGAGCCGAAAATGCTGCATAAAGAAATAGAGGGGGATGACATTTACCTCCCAGGGGATAAGCATGGCGGAAAGGAAAAGGAGGAAAAAGAAGTGTTGACCTCGCCAGCGCAAGCGGGCAAAGGAGAAAGCAGCCAGCGTAGAGACCACTAATGAGAGCAGAGTCGCACTGGTCGCTACTATCAGGCTGTTGAGCATCCAGCGGGGAAAAGGCCATTTGTGCACCACTGCCTGGAGATGTTCCAGGGTCAGATGGGATGGAATCCAGCGAGGCGGAAGAGTCATGATTTCCGGAGCTGGTTTAAAAGCGGTATCGATCATCCAGAGGAGCGGTACCAGCCAGAAGAAGGCTAGCAGATAGGTAAAAATCTGCTGGACATATCGTTTCCACCGCCCCCTCATCGACTATCTCCCACGTAATTCCGATTCAAATCCAAACCACCAGAAACTGAGAAGGGTGAAAAGCAAGATGATCAGGAGCAGGATAAAACCGGTTGCCGCAGCCTTACCCATTTCCAGGAAAGCGAAACCATAGCGATAGAGATAGAGCGTCAGCACCTCGGAAGCCGTACCCGGTCCTCCATCGGTCATGATCAAAATCTGCCCAAAGGCGCGGAAGCCGGAGAGGGCCGTCAGAATCGTTGCGAAGAGCAGGGCGGGACGTAGCAGGGGGAGGGTGATATAGCGAAATTTCCAGAACGCCGTAGCTCCGTCCAGATCTGCTGCCTCATAGAGCTCGGGCGGGATATCTTCAAGGGCAGCCCGGAAGATCACCATCCGGTAACCGGCCAGCCACCAGGCCGTAGTAAAGGCGATAGCCGGCAGCACCCAGAACTGGTCATTCAAGACATTTGGTGGAGAAAAGCCCAGCGTGGAAAGGGTGTGCAGGATCAGGCCAAAATCTGGATCCAGGAGCCATTCCCAGATCAGACTCACTACGGAGACGGTGAGCAAATAGGGGAAGAAAAAACTGGCCTCCACCAGCCGGCTCCCGGCAATCTTTCCACCCTTCAGGAGCAAAGCAAAAGCCAGGCCCAGGATGACAATGAGCGGGATGACCAGGAAGGCCAGAGTAAAGGTATTCCCCAGCGCATTCCAGAAGCGGGAATCGTGCCAGAGGAAGCTATAGTTGCGCCACCCGATAAACTCTGATCCGCGCAGCGGGTCCCAGCGGTGCAGGCTGATATAGAACCCGTAAAAGAGCGGCCAGAGGAGAAAGAGAAACCAGAAAAGGGCGTACGGGAGGATGAACAATCCCCCCTCAATCTCTGCATACCAGCCCTTGCGGCGAAAAAAATTCCTGAGCCGTTGTCTGAGCAACCCTTTAACCCTCTGCCAGTACCTTATTCACCGCCTGCTCCGCCCTGTTCAACGCCTCCGATGGGGTGAGGGTCCCATTATATGCCTCCTCCAGTGGAGGTTCCAGCGCAGCGAAAATCTTGGCCAGTTGTGGATGAATGATATCATACCGGAAGGCGCCCAGAGTATCTGCCATATCCGCAAATTTCTTCAGACAGGCTTGCCAGGTTTTGGACTCACGCAGCGCCGGACTTTGCAGCACCGGTTTGTAAGCAGGGATATGACCACCATAGATTCCCCAGGTATCCGAATGTTCGCCAATCCACTTGATCACCTTCGCCGCAGCAACCAGCACCTCATCCTTCACCCCTTCGGCCTGCTTGGGAATGACCAGGTTATGGCTATTCCCCCAGGTTACCCGTCGATCAAAGAACTGCGGGATATAATGGAACCCATAGTTGACCCCACTCTGTTCCGCTGTCCAGTAAAACCAGTTCCCGGTCAGCAGCATCCCCAGTTGCCCGGCGGTAAACTGTTTAACCCCATCCGTACCCGGCTTGTTCCATCCTTTGCCCCCCTGTGCTGTTTCTCGGACCATACTCACCAGATACTCCAGCGCATGTAATCCCTTTTCATCGTTAAATGTAGCCTTTGTGTACCCCTGGTCAAAGAGTTCCCCTCCCTGTTGCCAGAGGAGAATAAACCAGGCTCGCCGGATCATGCGCGGTTTTCCAGCATCGGCTGGATGGAAAGCGATCTTGCCGGTCTTGTCCCGAATCGCGTTTGCTGCAGCTTCAAATTCTTCGCGAGTATTGGGTGGATTCTCCGGATCGAGTCCAGCCTCCTTAAAGAGATCCTTGTTATACCAGAGTCCCCACATATGCGTATCCAGAGGGATCAGATACCGATTACCCTGATAGACCCCTCCCTCCCAGAGAGTCTGCACATAATCCGTCCCCTTAATTCCGGCTAATTCCAGGAGATTTCCAGCCCGCGATTTTTCCAGAGGTGTCAGAGCCGCTTCCACCAGTGGGAGACGATTGGTATGCACAATGCCGATCTGGGGAGGATTTCCAGCCACCACGGCATTTACCAGTTGCGTATAGTAGACCTCCCATTGCCCCTGGGTCAAGGTAACAAAGATCTGTTTTCCCTGCTCCTGGTTAAGCTGCTTGATAATCCGTTCCATGGCCTGCGCATCCCCACCCCAGAACAGCGTATTCATCCAGAGGGACAGACCGGTCTCCTGAGCGGTGAGCCCGTGGGGAAAGGCCCATGTGGCAGCAGTGGTAGCTATTCCTAATTTGAAAAATTCTCTCCGGCTGATTCCAGAAGGATGTAATTGATGCAAGGCGGCTTTCATACCCAGACCCTCCCTCCCTGTGGTAAAGATGTAAGGTACAGGAATTAGCAGATAAAGTAGTAAAACCAGCAGCTTCTGGCTCTCTTTGTAGTATAAATCAGAGGATTTGTCAAGCGGATAGAAGGAGGGGAGAAGGGGAAAAATTTGCGAAAACATCTCTCTATACCCTATCCTGGCATGATAAGCTCTTGACAGCAAATTGAGGGGAATTGTATAATCCGCTGAGTCAGATACTGGGTAACTTAAGTAAGTATCACTAAGCATTTTTCACAAAAGCCAGAGGTAGGGTGGGCTCCGCCCACCAACACAGCCAGGGGTATTCTTGGTGGGCATAGCCCACCCTACATTTTTATGGCGGTGAAGAGGGCAAGAAATTTAGTCATAGTTACTTAAGAATAACAATGGAGAGGAGGACAAGGTCATGAAACGGATGAGAGGAATCACCTTTGTTGTCAGTCTGTGGCTTGTCATCATAGTAGGCTCTCTGTTCTGGGGCTCTCCGGGATGGACCGGAGAAGCCAAAGGGGTGATCAAGATTTATACGAGTTGGCCCATGCAGGGGGCCATGATTCCTGAGGGAACCGCTATGAAGCAGGCGGTGGATCTGGCCGTTGCTCATCGGGGAGGCATGGTGGCTGGTTACAAAATCGAAGTGGTCAACATGGATGATGCCTCTCCGGTAACTGGAAGCTGGGATGGCACAGTGGAAGCCGAAATTGCGCAGAAGGCCGTAGCTGATCCAGATGTGATGATTTATCTCGCTACGTACAACAGTGGGGCTGCGAAGGTCAGTATGCCGATCACGAATAAAGCGGGATTGGCCCAAATCAGTCCAGCGAATACCTATCCGGGGCTCACGAAGCCAGGATTTGCCCCAGGAGAACCGGACATCTATCGTCCTTCGGGAAAGGTCAATTACTTCCGGGCGCATCCAGCCGATGATATTCAAGGTGCCTCTGGGGCAGCCTGGGCCAAATGTCTCGGGTTCAAAAAGGTTTATATACTGGACGATCGCCAGCTTTACGGCAAGGGTATTGCTGATGTCTTTGAGAAGAAGGCTAAAAAACTGGGGCTGGAGGTGGTTGGTCACGATGGGGTTGAATCCTTAGATATCGACTTTCGGGCTCTGCTCACGAAAGTGAAAGCGTCCGGAGCGGATCTGGTCTATGGAGGCTTTGTCATCGACTCCGGGGGTGTCCAGATCATCCAGCAGATGAAGGCGCTGGGGATATTTGATGGGGGGGTCAAATTCATGGGACCAGATGGCCTCTTTTCACCAGGGTTGATCGATCAGGCCACTCCAGCCGCTGTAAACGGTAATGTCTACCTTACCTTTGCCGGTCTACCTCTGGACCAGTTACCAACTGATGTAGGCAAGCGCTTTTATAAAGATTATGTGGCCAAATATAATGCAGAACCCATCGGCTGGGCCATGTATGCCTATCAAGCAGCCATCGTCGCTCTCGATGCCATTGAGCGGGCAGGGGTCAAGGATCGGGCTAAAATCCTCGAGGCCATGCGTCAGACGCGGAACTTTGAGGGGGTGACAGGCACCTTTAGCTTTGACGAGAATGGAGATACGACGCGCAGTGACATGGCTGGTTATCTGGTCAAAGACAACAAGTTTGTCCATCTCCAGAATATCAGCGCCGATATGACCTGTCCTTAACCAACTGGGAATGAGATAATCCTATGACAGCCTTTGAGGTATTCCTGCAGCAAGTTATTAATGGGTTCACCACCGGCTCCTATATGGCCATTATTGCCCTGGGCTATACCATGGTCTATGGACTGATTGAGTTGATTAATTTTGCTCATGGTGATGTCTATGCCCTGGGCTTTTTTATCTCGTTGACCTTTTTGATCTGGCTGGGAGTTCCCCAATCTTTGGCCGTATCTTTGCCCCCATGGCAGCTCGTCTGGACGATCACGCTAGTGATGCTTGCCACTATGTTCTGTACTGGTCTGGTAAATGTGAGCATCGATCGTCTGGCTTACAGGCCGCTACGACGAGCACCACGGATTGCGGCCCTGATTACGGCGGTAGGCGCCTCCTTCGCACTGGAAAATATCATGCAAAACTGGTATGGACCGAGCCAGATTCTCTACCCCAATATCTTTCCCACGATCAATCTTGCCACCTATCTCTTTGGTCCGGAGAGTAAGATCCTCTTTACCACCAAGGATATCTTTTTATTCGCCATGACCTTGCCTTTATTGATCGCCCTGGTCCTGTTTATCCGCCATACGAAATTGGGCAAAGCCATCCGAGCCGTAGCCCAGGATCGGGAAGCAGCGGCGATGATGGGCATCAGCGTGGAACGGGTTATTGCTACCACCTTTTTTATTGGAGGGGCTCTGGCCGGAGCCGCCGGCATGATCACTGGTCTCTATCTAAATAGTGGCCGGTATCTCATGGGCTTTGACGTGGGTCTGAAAGCTTTTACGGCAGCGGTATTGGGGGGCATCGGAAACATTCCAGGAGCGCTACTGGGGGGATACGTGATCGGTTTTCTCTCTGCTTTCAGTGATCAGTATCTCTCCTCGGCCTGGACCCGAGCAACGGTCTTTTCGATTCTTATCCTGGTTCTCGTTTTTCGTCCCTGGGGATTACTAGGGGAACCCCCACCGGAGAAATATTAAAGTATCGCAAAAAGGAGGGGGGAGCAGGAGACTTCACCCTGTATTGAACAGATGTCTGGTACTCTGTTCACGTGCTGATTGGTGGTCATTCTGAGCCGAAGGCGAAGAATCTCCTTTCAGCATGACAAGCCCAAATGTATTTTACAGAGGACTATCGAGAGGAAAAAGTATGCCAGAAAGCCAGTATATGACACGCAGGCATGTGCGCCGGTTATGGCGAGAGGGGTGGGATCTGGTATTGAGCCCCTGGCAGGAAATGCCTGAGAGCAGACGCAAGCTCATCAGTTGGGGAGTGGGTGGAGGTCTGGTAATCGTTTTTCCCTTTGTGGATAAAGCCCTTAACTTGCAAATTCTCAATGCGGTGACCGATGCGGCTATCCTGGTGGTGTTAGCCCTGGGGCTCAATATCGTGGTAGGCTACGCTGGCCTTCTGGATTTAGGGTATGCGGCGTTCTTTGCTATTGGCGCTTACACTACCGGTATTCTTACCTGGCCCCCCCATGGTTTAGAGCTTGATTTTTGGCTGGCCATGTGGCTCAGCGTGCCGGTAGCCGCCTTCTTCGGTGTGATCATTGGTGCCCCGACGCTGCGGGTGCGGGGAGACTATTTAGCCATCATTACCCTGGCCTTTGGGGAGATTGTTCCTATTGCTGCTCGCAATCTCTGGCACATCGATATCCGTTTTGGCGACTGGGTACTGATCGAAAATTTCAACCTGACCAATGGGCCCCAGGGACTCAATCCTGTGGGACGGCCTCGCATTCCACTCCTCGGGTATGAGTTTGGGTTTGATCCGCTCCCCTGGTACTTTTTGATCCTCGCCATCGGCGTCTTTACCATTTTCGCCAAGAGCCGCCTGGAGGATTCGCGGTTAGGACGAGCCTGGATGGCCATCCGGGAAGATGAGATGGCCGCAGCCTGTATGGGAGTGGACCCGATCAAGACTAAGCTTTTAGCCTTTGCCCTGGGAGCCTCTTTCTCAGGTCTGGCAGGAGCCGTTTTTGCGGCCAAACTCCAGGCCATCTTCCCAGAACTGTTTCGCTTCCAGGTCTCCATCATGCTCCTCTGTATGGTTATCCTGGGCGGCATGGGGAGCATTAAAGGAGTAGTCATCGGTGGCATGTTTATCGTCTTCTTCGATCGGGTGATTTTAGGGCAATCAACCTTTCTGGTGCGATCTCTGGGACAAATGCTCAGCATCGATACCTTGGCCAGAGCTGATTTGACCCTGTGGCGATGGTTCTTTTTTGGGATTACCCTCATTATAGTCATGGTATTGCGTCCGGAAGGGCTTTTTCCCAGTGCTGCTCGGGCTGCCGAACTCCATGTTGAGGAAGAAGAGAGCCTTCCGGAAGAGGGGCTGGAAGCGGATCGGCAGAGGGATGGATAATCATGGTACTGCTGGAAGCGCAAAAGATTACCAAAAGATTCGATGGACTGATGGCCGTGAATGCGCTGGATTTCACTATTGAGCAGGGGATGATTGCGGGATTGATCGGTCCGAATGGCGCTGGGAAGACCACCTTCTTCAATATATTGACCGGTCTGTATCGACCAACGACCGGTCGTCTGTACTTCATGGGGCGAGACGTAACCGGTCTGCGTCCCAATCGGGTGACCGCTCTGGGCATCTGTCGGACCTTCCAGACCATTCGGCTCTTCGCCAACATGACGGTATTAGAAAATGTGTTAGTGGGGATGAATTGTCGGCTGCGGGCTACCTGGGTCGGAGCGATTTTCCGTCCCCCTCGTGTGGTCGAGGAAGAACGGCGTGCCAAGATCGGTGCTCAGGAGCTGCTCGAATATGTAGGATTGGGAGGGCGGGCGAAGATGCTGGCCAGGCATTTGCCCTATGGGGATCAGCGGCTGCTGGAGATCGCGCGGGCCTTAGCGGCCGAGCCGAAGCTGCTCCTTCTGGACGAGCCTACAGCCGGAATGAACCCCAAGGAAGCGGATGATCTGACCACCCTGATCGGGCAGTTGCGAAAAGAGCGTGGGGTGACCATTCTCCTCATCGAGCATCACATGGAAGTGGTGATGGGGATCTCTGATCGTATCACTGTGCTGGACTATGGGGTCAAGATTGCCGAGGGCACACCGCGAGACATCCAGCGAGATCCCAAGGTGATCGAAGCATATTTAGGCAAAGGAGGAACGGAAGACATTGCTGGAACTGCAAGAAATCCATAGCTACTACGGGAGTATCCAGGCCCTGCGCGGCATCTCCCTCCGAGTGGATAAAGGGGAGGTAGTCACGCTGATCGGCAGTAACGGCGCTGGCAAGACTACCACCTTGCGGACGATTATCGGCCTGCTCTCCCCTCGTTCCGGCTCTATCACTCTGGAAGGAGAACGCATCGATAGACTGCCTACCGATCAGATTGTTCGCAAGGGAATCGCCCAAGCCCCAGAGGGACGACGACTCTTTCCACGTATGACTGTGCTGGAAAATTTGGAGATGGGGGCCTTTACTCGCCACGATCGAGAGAATCTGTCCGCTGATATGGACCATATCTTCCGGCTCTTTCCCCGTCTACAGGAGCGTTTGCACCAGAAAGCCGGTACCCTCTCTGGTGGTGAACAACAAATGGTGGCCATGGCTCGCGCCCTCATGGCCAAACCGAAGGTGCTTTTGCTGGACGAACCCTCCATGGGGCTATCCCCGATCCTGGTGGAGACGATTTTTGATATTATTCGGACTATTAAAGCAGAGGGAGCTACTATCCTGCTAGTGGAACAAAATGCCCGCATGGCTCTGCAAGTAGCGGATCGGGGCTATGTGATCCAGAGTGGCAAAATTGTCCTGCATGATCAGGCGCAAGCCCTTCTACGGAGTGATCTTGTGCGCAAATCCTATCTTGGGGAGAAGTGAGAAAGGATTTTCAGAGTCGAGCTCCCTCTACGCATAGTTTGATCTGGATTTCCCAAGCAGTCTCTGGCATTTCTGGACCAACCATGTCTTAGGGGGAATCCAGAGGGAAGGATCCCCTGAATCCCAGATCCACCACGGATCCATTGCGCCTCCCAGCAATAAACCCCTGCACAGAATATTTCTCCTCGAGCAATTCCCGGATAATTACAGTCCAGGCTTCTCCCTCTGTACCCCCGCAGCGAACTCTCTATACCAGAATCTCTTTTCTCACTTGCACATCTCTCAAAAAAATAGTAGAGTGATCGGTGTTTATTGAGTATAAAATGGGTAGAAGAGAGAGGAGAATATACTATTGGGCCAGCAGAAAGAGAAGGAAATAGACCGTAACTGGACGCCAAGAGTTTCTCTCTTTCTGGGGAAAGATTCGTGACGGTGGATAACCAGTTTACCATTGTCTACAAAAAACTGCACGAGTGGCGAGGCTATCGCACAGACCTCCCAGCCACCCGGGAGGTGCGGAGTTTGCTCCCTACTTTGCGCAAGAAAGAAGGTAAACCTCAAAGAATGAGAGGAAAAAGAGGGAAACGACCAAACAGTAACCATAGGAAAAAATTCCTATAAAGGTGGGAAAAAGTGCTCACTCTCCAGAGACGAAAGCGTTGATGGACGAGCTGTTGCTGGAAAGGATTCTGCTGGCCGGCATTGCGAGGGTGACGAGTGGGTCGGAGCAATGGTTGCAAAATGACGTGAATTAAAAATACGCAGAGATCCCTCACCAGGTCGCAGTCAAGTATAAAAAAAGGCCGATGAACCATTGTCTGTGATGAGATGTGGTCTGTTGGGGGCCGGAAAAAGGATAAATATGGGATTTGGCTGGCCAAAGACCGCGAGAGGAAAGAAATAGTGGGAGTCTCTATCGAGAGTCGAGATCGGGAGGGTGCCCAAGGTGTGTGGGAATCTTTGCCTGGTGTGTATCGACAATGCGCGGTGTGTTATACCGATTTGTGGTCAGCATAGGCGGACATTTTCCCTCTAACACGGCATCGTGCGGTCGGGAAAGAGAGTGGAAAAACCAGTCATATCGAGAGTTTGAACACCCTCATGCGCCAACGGATGGCTCGGCTGGTTAGAAAGACTCTGTCGTTTTCGATAAAATAGTAAATCATCTCGGGGCCATTTGGTATTTTATTCATCATTATAATGCCTCTTTCGTTTATAGTTAAATTACTATATAGTTAAACCACTACATGTTCAGGACTACCAGAGAAATTTATACGAAACATGAATCAACTTTTCTCCCAGGTAACCCCCTGTTAGATCAAAATGCAGGTTGAAGGAAAAGCCAAATGAATAAAGAGATTATACTCGAAAGAGCAATAGCTTGGATGCTGAATCGTGGATGGAAGCGAAAAGTTGCCAAGCGTAGACAGTTCGACCAGAGCTTGTTCGAACATACATTGATAGAACTGGATGCTGCTTTACAGCTTCTGCCGATCTTGGAACAGCCCTATCACTTTAACCTGACTGCGGAAGAGAAACACATCTTGATTGTTTCCCTGGTGGCACACGATGTTGGCAAAGAATGCTCGGAGTGGCAAGATTATATCCTAGGCAAGAGAAAATTTCTATCTGAGATTGATCCTAGCTTGACGAAAAGTGTTTTACCCGAGTTGTGTCCAGCTTTGGGTTTTCCTAATCTTGACCAGAAGGTAATGGCTATTATTGAGAATTGTGTGAATCTGCACATGAGCTATGAGCGTCGTGATTCAAACATTCTCTTGGCCATGCTTCAAGGTACTGATCGCTGGTACACGCTAGCCAATCTGGTATACCATATCGACAACATCTGTTCTGCTAAGGGGATCTTCGAGGCAAAAAGCACGTTGGAACGAAGCCTGCTGGGAAAACATTTGAAAGTAGCTTATCATCAAGTGATCATCCGCGGTGTTTCTACAACGGCTTTACATCGAGCAGCACTAGAAACCTTTCAAGAGGCAGGCTGGATACCGTTACTACATTTTAGCGATGCTACTCTATACGTTTGCTCAGCAGCTTCCCCGGTGTCAGAACCATCATCAAACCAAATTGAAGAGGGCTTAATCGAGGTATTAAAAGAGGCTACTGGTAAGGATGTAACGCGGTTTATGGTAGGGAGTCCAACCGGTAATATCCTTCCAAAGCCGGAACTTTTTGACCACAGTGAAATTCGGTTATACCTCGAAGCAGCGACACGGAAGCTCACACGGAAATCGTTTGTAACAGCTTATGAGCGTGAGAAGAGACGAGGAATAGTAACTACAAGCAGAGGCAAGAGTAAAGCAAATGTTATTGAAGATTACTGGGCAATAAAAGGCAAGATCGGTGAACGATACTCTCCTGAAATGGACCGAGAGGCTGAGCGAATTTCTACGGCCCATCCCGATATGTTAGTATTCAAATTCTTCAAAGCAGCTATGAAGCCAGAGTTAATTGGTAACGATGGGACAAAAGCTGCCCAACAAGCATATGAAACACTCTTTGGATCTGGATCGTGGGCTGCCCTTCTTAGTACGTCCACACTCATGCCCGCTCAAGACATGGCTAAGACTGTAGATCTATTTTGGCAATTACCAGGACAGCAGTTCGGGTTAGACGTAGCTACTCTTGAAGAGGTAGCACCAGAGAAACGTACCGATTTGCTCATAGATACATGAGCTCAAATTGCGGAGAAAGTTTACGCTGCAATCTCAAATCCACCTACCCGAGCAACTCTTGCCAAGAAAATGGCGTCTGGTTTTATACAGGACTTGGTGAGTCCGGCTGCCCAGAATGACTTGGCTGAATTAGCCTTGCAGCAAATGGCATCCTATGCTGCCTCAAAACCTTTTGCTGGTAAGCAGAGGAAGAAGGCACAATATATATGCCCTATCTGTAACACGCCATTCAAGGAGGGTACTAAAGCAAAAGCTGACTTCATTGACAAACCTGAATCACACACGAATCGAGGAATTGCCCATGCTTCTTTCGGCTACATTACCATTTGTGATACCTGTAAGTATGAGCGCATTTTACGCCAACTCCTCTTGGGAGAGCGAGCGACTGAACTAATCATTATTTTTCCACGGATGAACATCGGACCTGGTGCTGGAGAATTGTTGATACGTAAAGCGCAAACTTTCTATGATAGAGCTTATGCATTCATGGTTGGCGATACAGGAGATCCTGACCGTCGGTTATGGTTGGCCTCCACATGGTTCATAGCTGATCAATTGTTAGATAAAGATCTCTATCGGCTGACACCAGAGCAACTTGCTGGCCTACTCACTTACTGGTCAGGTGAAGAGGTTAGAAAGAAAAATAAACGTCAACTAGAGAAGGAACTCAGGGAGGCTTATGAAGATGATTTGGAAGATGCTAACATTGCATGGGGGACAGATTTCACTTCGTGGGATGAAGCCACTATGGCTATATATGCCAACAGCGTGACCGATCCCACGGCACGACAGATTCGAGCTGAAGTGTACCGACTGTATCCCCAGATGCGGCTGGTGTGCCAGACACCGCATATGATCATGTTGCCCATGAGTTATTCTATTAAACTTCAAGAGGACTCGGAAACTAATGCTGCCTTACGCCGAACGTTTGTAGCACTGCTGCTAGGATTAAGTCTAGACGCTTCAGTAGCCGTCGTGCAGGACAATGATCAGATCGATTTTCAGGGTGGTGCGGGAGTAGCCTTCGTATCCCCAATAGCTACTGTTAGAGAATTGATTGGCTTAAATTGGATACCCCTCAACGAAGCTGAGCCGTGGCTCAGACGTATTGGGGTTGCCAGTATTCTGGCGAGAGCCGGCCAATACTCTGACCGATCTGGTCTGTTCGAAGTGTTAACAGCACCGACAGCCGGTCATGTGCTCCGTCGTATTGAACAAAAACGAGCTACAGAAAACCAACCCTTGAAATACCAAGACATCATGTATTTGCGTATTTTTGAGGAGGTGAACTATTCATAACGATCCAGAGGAGGATTTCCGATGCGAACCCCTATTTTCATTCGAGTCGAACGCTTCGATCTTGAAGAGATCGCACCCAAAATCAAAGCGATCCGTGATTGCTTTGATCGTTATCTGGACAGTTATCCTGTTAAATCAGCACGCTCCAAACATAGTCTCATGGGTCCAATAGGCAAGGTGTTACAAGAGGCCCGCACCGGTAAGTGGGATACTGAATCTCTCACTGGCTATGCTTTGAACATTCATCTCTCTAATCCCAAGGCAAAGGGGTATATTAGTCAGGAGGCTCGTCAAGCTTTGCGAGAGGGTATTAGCCAGTTATTAGAGTTACTAAAGACAATGCCTGTTACTATCCAAGATAAGGTTGTTGATCGAATTGACTATGGTTTGTACTTTGCTAGACGAGTCAAGGGATTAGAATGGATAGAGGGGGTACGTCAGGATTTCATCACATTCCTGCGGAGCAAGTATGATACACCGGATAGATTGGCCCAAGCATGGGGTGGTAAACCGGAGGATTATGGGACGGATTTTGCTAAAGTACGATATCCAAGTAAAGGAATGTTCACCGAAGCCACCGGCCAGAAAAAGGCTGATATCGCTGAGTTTGCTCAGCAAGCCGAACTCAAGGGGTATGAACTCGTGGAAGATGAGGAGGAGGGATACGTTGTTCCCTTCGGTGATTACCCTGAAAAGTGTAACCAGGCCCGAATTGATCCTGGCGGTTAAAACGCTTCTAGCTTGCAAGAGCTATGGTGCAGAAAGCCGTATTGGTGGTGATATACGCAATACCATCTGGGGAATCATTGCTGGATGGGAAGAGGTGATTACCTCGTTAGAGCTGACACTGGAATTGGCTGACAAGCTAGATACGCTGAGCCCTGACATCGTGAAGCAGATTATCAAGGACCGGTATGTGCCTATGGCTGGTAATCCAAAGCAGGTCATTGTGCTAGAACCCGCCGAAGTTGAAGCGCTGGTCAAAGCATGTGCAGATACTGAACTCGACAAGGCATTCCTGGAAAAAGCTTATAAAGACATCGCCGATTACCGTACTGACCAACTCACTCGGTAGAGTCGGGAGGAAGTATGAACCACGCCATCACACTTAATGATCATGGAGTGCGAGTATTTGCCTGTCGGCTATATAATCACGACTATCTCTGGTTCTCCTCCTATGAGATCAGTAAATCTTCCACAACGTTGCCACTACTGCACAACTATGCCCTGATCTACTCGTTAGGCGATTTCTCGTATGGTATCTCATGGACGACTGCACCACGCTACGCGGAAGATCTATTACGTATCCCTCTGTATGTAACACCGGCCCTAGCGACCTTCTGGAGCCGCACACGTATTACCTACAATGCTATAAATGATCTTACTAAAGGAACGGATCGACCAAGTGGGGTCAACTCTCCAGATCTAGGTTGGCGCAACTACCTTGATCCAGTGTATCCTGCTGATGATCAAGCTGCTCAACAAGTAGGATTTGCCTGTTATGTATTCACTTTCCATGGACAACAACCCAAAAGAGTAACACGGTTAGGCAAAAAAGGGGCAGCAATCCGTATCCGCTGGCAAGAAATCGAAAAACCCGTAGCCCTGTTCCGAGATGAGCCAGTGCGCCCCACACACCCTCTGAATCCATTGGATATCTCCGGTCGGCTAAATTCTTACGAACCGGTGAGCATTCCACCTCATCTATTACTACGCACTGCTGAAGTCCAACAGGACTGGTTTGTCTTTGCTGGACCACATCGATTACACGTTCCGAAGAGAGTATTGGAAAGATGTCAAGTATAACGACGCGCCCGTTAACACTGCCATTAGTGCAGCATCCAATAGCCCTTCAGACCCTCTATCCGCATCAAGCTATTATGCTTGATAAGTGGGAGAACCATCATTCCTTCCTAGTGATGACCAAAACAGGTACAGGAAAGACCATTAGTGCAGTGCTTCCTGTGATCAAATACCGTCAAAGGGCTATCTGTGTCTACCCAACTAATGCACTCATACGCGATCAAGTACGCAACATTGCAGGGATTGCCAAGCGAGAAGGGCTTAAGGTCTGCATACAGACTCCTCAAACCTCAGCCGAAGAATATGCTTCGGCAGATGTGATTCTGGTACATATTGATGCTCATATTTTAGAAGAATGGTGCCAGAAAAGACGTTGGAAAGAAAAGTGGCGGGCATTGCGAGAATTGTTGGAAGCAGACAAACCGAAGATTGTGTTGACTAACCCCGATATTCTGTTCTTGATTTTTGCCCTGCGCTACCATGCTGAAGCCCTGGCTGCACTGTCGGGTTACCATGCGTTGATAATCGACGAATTTCACCTCTATTCAGGAGTTGAATTAGCCCATGCATTATTCATGCTCCATCTAGGGCGTAGCCTAGGAGCTTTTAGAAAAATTGTGTTACTTTCGGCTACACCAGCTCCAGAGGTAAAGGAATACCTGAATCGATTACTGGATAATCCTCTACACGTAGACACTTCGGCAGTATGTGGGTATCCAATAGTCAACGAGCGACAGGCTATACAGGGTGTAGAAATAATCCCATATCTAGCTGGCCAAGATGTGGTTGAAACAGCAGTCATGTTAGTGAAACAACTGGATAAACAGATCCACCAGAGGCGACAGGATAATCCCACATCTGACTATATACCACTGGTGATAGTGGTAAATTCGGTAGTCAATGCTATCCGGTTGGAAGATCGTCTGGTAGAGGAAGGATTGCAGCGTGAGAAGATGGCCATCATTCGTGGGTTATCAACACGGGAGGTACGTAGTACTGCCGGAAAGGTGGTTGCCATTGGAACTTCGGCTATTAAAGTGGGAATAGACTTTCAATGTAATTATCTGATTTTTGAGGCTAGCGAAGCTGCATCTTTCCTGCAACGTTTTGGTCGTATAGGGAGACACAGCTCAGGTATCGCCTACGTGCTATGTCCTCCAAATGTACTAGATGGGATCGAGGCCTTACGACAAGAAAAAGGACCAGAAGTAGATCGTAGTGATTTAGAAGAGAGGGTATATAACTGGTATCCGAGTTTGGCTACACATGCCAGGTTTGTCTCCACTTTTATGGGGCTAATCTCCTCGTTTACTTTGGCAGAAAACCTGATAAAACGAGTAAGTGAAGACTTTAGAGTGAATCCTGAGCAAGTGGCAAAGGTTACAGCTCAAATGGAACACTTTTACACGACTTATACTCAAAAAATTGGATGTCCAGATAAACTGTTTCAGAGGGTGCTACACTACCTTCGTAAGGTACGTCAAAACGATCTTAAGTATAAATGGCTGGCAGTTTACCGTGATCTCAATACTTTTCGCACCTCTTTGCCCAGTGAGTGGGTACTGGATTTTGCTGAATTGGATCGGCGGGGCGGCGATTGGGACAGGGCGAAGTACTTAACTGATATGTCTGAACATGGAATGATTCTGCGCACGCGCAGTGAGGGCGGCGATTGGGACAGGGCGAAGTACTTAACTGATATCACCACTTTGCTACGACGGGCAGAAGGCTTGCGATTTAATGAGAAAATTCTACATCCGGATGGGAAGATGGGGATGCTCACAGTCAAAGGCTATGGACGATATAAGAAGGTCTGGGTCATACCGACTTTTAACGATGAGCAGTGCGGCATTCCATACTGTACCAGTAACTTCCCAGATCTGCACTTTATCCAAGAAGGTCACAAGACCTCAGTATCACATGTGATGACGTTACGTGATCACATTTTTGCAATGGTTCCGAAAAGTCTTGGACTGGACTTAGATTGGCGTTTACCAGTCTTCGAGTGTGGGCAGCACTTAATCGGTTTTGATGGCACAGCCTTAATATTGCATGAGATTTACAACCAGCAATGAAGAGGCTAAGCAAAATTTTACCCCTCTATGCACTTGTATTCAGAGTTCGATCAATGATCCATTTGAAGATATCCGAAAGGAGTGGTAATCAGTTGTTTTTGCCTCTAGGTTTTTGTAAACTTAAGCCAAATCTTCAAAAAAGAAATCCCTTACGTTCGCTGAAGAATGGTGAGGAGGGTAAAGAAGCCTCCCAGTTCTCGCATCGCTGTGAGGCTTGCATGTGTAAACGGAGGATTATCGATGTTTGAAGTGGAATATTTGACGGACAAGAATGGTCAACCAAAAGCCGTGGTGATTCCTATAGAATTGTGGAGACAGCTCCTACCAAAAGAGGATGCTTCCCTTGAGGAACTTGGAGAGGGGATAGAAGATTATTGCCTGAGTAAAGCCATGGATGAAGCACAGAAAAGTCCTCTATTGAGCCGGGACGAAGCTGTAGAGTATTTAAAGGACTAATCAAGGTGGAAGTACGATATCGTGAGTTATTTCTCCGAGATCTGAAGAAACCAAAAAATCAACCTGTTTACGAGCAAATTTTTGAGCTGGTTTTTACAAAGTTGCCAGCCATACAAACAGTAAGAGATCTGACCGGTGTAAAAGCGATGAAAGGGTATCCAAATCGTTATCGTATCCGTATTGGTGACTACCGTATTGGCATAGAAGCGCATGGCGACACTATTGAAGTGATGTGTGTTTTATATCGACGAGAATTCTATCGCTATTTCCCTTGAGTAAGGGGACCGGGCGTCTGGACGAGTCTTCCCTCATCTCTACGCTTCATTGCTTTTCCTTTTCTCTCAGCCTTGTTCCTGCATCAATAGCCTCCTCTTTGTTCGCGCTATCAAAGACTGTTGTTTCTGAAGTGTAGGGATGTTCCACTGCTGCTCTTTGCACCATTATGGCAGAAAGAGTATTTTGGGAGATTCAGGCATCAACCCTTGCCAGGAGGAATTTGTGTGGACATGAACCAGCAAGTACTCATTGCCACATTAGGCTCAGAACCGCAGGTGGTTACACTGGCACTGGACTTATTGCGAGAGAAAGGCCATCCTATTGGTGAGGTAATCGTGGTCCATACGGCAGGCGAAGCCGTACAGGCAGCGCTTAAGGTTCTGGAAGAGGAGTTTGCGCAACCAGGG